>ENA-OQCP01000137-OQCP01000137.1-human-gut-metagenome-genome-assembly--contig:-NODE-137-length-29078-cov-3.009430_pt1 | contig 29078 bp, 48 predicted proteins | sample MGYA00242760_ERZ504583 | MGnify/ENA primary metagenome ERZ504583 (study PRJEB26092, sample SAMD00036308) | human gut metagenome | host: Homo sapiens | study: EMG produced TPA metagenomics assembly of...
CTTTTGTATTTATTTTTACAGCTTCCATTGTATTTACAGCTCCATTTCCTTTAATCACCATAATGTACCCTCCGGTTCAGCATAGACACCGATAAATTGATCAGCAGGATAAAGACAAACAGCACAACACCCGTTGCAATCAGCGCTTCCCGGTGAAGTCCGGATGCATATCCCATCTCCAGTACAATATTGGCTGTCATGGTACGAAGGCCTTCTGTGATTCCTTTTGGCATACGAGGCTGGTTTCCGGCAATCATAATCACTGCCATCGTCTCTCCGATCGCGTCCGATGCCAAGAACGATGCCGGCCAGGATTCCGGATTTTGCCGCCGGGACAACTGCAAAAAAAACGCTCTGGGAATGCGTTGCACCAAGGCCAAGGCTTGCTTCATAGTAGGATTCCGGAACGCTTGTAATGGCGGATTCTGTTACACCGACCACGGTCGGAAGAATCATAACGGCCAGAAGAATAGATGCCGTCAGCATTGTGTTTCCGTTTTTGCCGGTCAGCTGTGCCATCAACGGGACGATCACAACCAGTCCGAAAAATCCATATACGATAGACGGAATACCGGCCATCAGGTTAATACCTGATTTGCAGATGCCGTAAAACTTTTTCGGACAGTAACGAGAAAGAAACACCGAAGTAAGAATGGCAACCGGCACACCCATCAGGATTGCAAGACCGGTCACGCAGATACTGCCGACAATCATCGGCAGGATGCCGAAAATGTTGTTTCCCGGTTTCCACATGGTACCGGTCAAAAATTTCAGCGGTCCGATTTTAAAAATGGCAGGAACGCCATTCATAAACAGGAAAATGCAGATCAGTGCAACAGCCAGCACGGAGCAGCATGCTGCAATCAGAAATACAATTTTCATGATTGTTTCTCTTAGTTTCATAAGATAAATCCTTTCATTTCATTGTTTCGCGGAGCGTGTTTGAAAAAGACTTTCGTTTTTTTCTTACGAACTGCTTTTTCAAGCACGTTCCGAAAGACAGCTTCTTTTTCTGAACATTTTCGGATACGGAAGTAAGAGCGATTTTCCATTGTTCGCCCTTACTTCTTTTTCCATTGCTTTATACATTCTTTATTTTACATCTGCCCAGTCGGTTGTGTCGCAACATAGATGCTCTTTACCTGATCGCTGGTCAGCCCGTCGGTCGGGTTCTCTTTGTTTACGATGACAGCAATACCGTCGGTTGCGATTACGGTTGCGGTAAGCCCTGAGGATTTCTCCTCATCCTTTAAGTCACGGGATGCCATACCGATGTCGCAGAGACCGTCGCTTGCGGAAGTGATACCTGTTGTGGAATCGCTCTGCTGTACTTCGATGTTAGCGTTTGAATTTACTTTTGTATAAGCCTCTTTTAATTTTTCCATCAGTGGTGTTACAGAGGAAGATCCTGCTACCACAACCTTTTCACCGCTGCAGCTTCCTTCGTAGGCTTTGGTATCTTTGATTGCAATATATCCGTCATCTGAAACAACCTGCTGTCCGTCGGTGCTTAAGATGTAGTCCATGAAATCCTGCGCATCTGCGGAAAGACCGTCTTTTGTTACAATGTTGAACGGACGGCTTACTTTATAGGAACCGTTTTCTACGTTCTCTGCGCTTGCCTCTGCTCCGTCGATTTTCAGTGCTTTGACTTCATCATTTAAGGATCCAAGGGAGATATAACCGATTGCGTACTGGTTACCTGCACCGTGCTCATCATAACGGAAGTATTGTTGGTGATCTGTGCATCAACGGTGGTATTATCCACTTTCTCACCTGCATCGTTTTTCTCTTCTACACCGAACAGCTCGATGAATGCACCTCTGGTACCGGAACCATCCTCACGGGAGATCACACTGATCTGTCCGGAAAAATCTCCGCCTGCTGCGGTGCTGTCACCGTCTGTGCTGCCATCTGCCTCTGTTGCAGAAGCCTCTTTTGTAGTGTCTGCTGTGGAAGAACTGCTGCTGTCGCTGCTTCCACATCCTGCAAGCATTCCTGCAGCCATCATTGCGGTTAAGGTGATTGCAATTACTTTTCTCTTCATAATATTCTTTTCTCCTCTTTTCACACGGGATTTTTGTGATTTCTATTTTGTAAAATCGCAATCCCGATGTTTTTTACATTTCGTTTTTACAGGTATCATCATAACAACGGCGTGTAAAATGCAAAATCTCAGAGATGTTAAGTTTATGTAAAACATGAGTTTTTCCTTTTTTACATTCCATTTTCCGGTCGTAAACCGCTCCGTCACATCTCTCACAAGTGGCACATTTTTTCCGCGCAGTGCGATCCTGCCCAAAGGATCTTTTTCTCCACAGGAAATTTCAACAAGATTTCCCATAGAAAAAAAAGGCTCCCCGGAATACCCTTTTTTCAGAGTATTCCGGGGAGCCTTTTTCTAAAGCATATGCAAAAGCGGATATTCGCAATCCGCTTATTCCGTCACCAGCACGTCAAGCTTTTCGGACGCTTCTTTTAACAGGTCAATGATCGGCAGATGCTGCGGGCATACACTCTCACACTGACCGCACTGCACGCAGTCTTCTGCTTTTCCCGATGTTTCCAGCAGCTTTTTATAATAATTTTTCGCGCGGTCTTCTTCTCCATACAGGCGGATGTATTCAATGCCTTGAATACATCTGGAATCGCGATTCCCATCGGACATCCGTCGCAGCAGTAACGACAGGCGGTACATGGAACTGCCGGACTCTTTTTCAGCGCTTCCTGTGCTTTGGCGATCACTGCTTTTTCTTCCTCGTTTAACGGTACAAAATTTCGGAAGGTTTTGATATTATCCTCCATCTGTTCCTCGTTTGACATACCGGAGAGCACGGTTGCAACACCCGGGAGAGAAGCCGCAAAGCGGAGTGCCCAGGACGCAATTGATGCATCCGGATGAACGCGTTTCATCTCTGCTTCAATCTCTTTGCCTGCTGATGCAAGGGAACCGCCCTTTACCGGCTCCATAACAAGGAACGGCATATCGTATTTCCGAAGCACCTCATACAGACGTCCGGACTGGATCAGCGGATTGTCCCAGTCAGCATAGTTCATCTGGATCTGGACAATTTCGACCTCCGGATGCTCGGAGAGAATCTTGTCAAGCAGCTCCGGCGTTCCGTGGAAGGAGAAACCAAAGTGTTTGATCAATCCCTCTTCTTTTTTCTTCTTGGCCCAGTTGAAACAGTCGTATTTCACATAGCCTTCATAGTTTGCGCCGTCTTCTACGCTATGCAACAGGTAATAATCAAAGTAGCCTGCTCCGGTGCGCGCGAGCTGATCGTTGAAAATGCGGTCACGACCTTCGATGCCTCGTCCATCATCCACTGCGGGAGTTTTGTCGTCAGAGTAAAGCTTTCTCTCGGATGACGCTCTACCAGCGCTTTTTTCACGATGCTCTCCGATTTTCCGCCGCAGTACATATAGGCGGTGTCAAAATAGTTCATTCCGGAGGCAAGGTACGCATCGACCATTTTACAGATCTGCTCCAGATCCAGTTCTCCGTCCTTCTCCGGAAGGCGCATCATGCCAAATCCTAATTTCGGCATTTTTGTTACATCTACACTCATGGTAAAATCCCCTTTCTTTCGCGGAAACCATCGTTTCCTTCAGTATTGTTGAGAAATTGTAGCTTAAAGTATACTTGAAAGTCAATAGTTTTTTTTTATTTTCGTCAAAATTTTTCTTTGACTTTTTCCGTTTCCGGTGGTATTCTGATAAAAAATTATGATTACAAAAGGAGTAGCACTATGATCTGGAAAAACCAGTTTCTTCACCTCACAAATGGCGATGTTTCAGCTGTTTATGGGGATAGTGCGCTCTTTTTTAAGTAAACTTCACATCTTGTATTCTTAAAATCACACAGAAAATGCACGTATCTCCCCATCAGAATTTTACTATATTTTGACAAGGAGATTTTTTTATGTCTGAGAAAAATACCAGAAAACAAATACGAACTTTATATCTTATGACCACGGTCGGCTATTTTCAGATTGCGGCGGCTTCGTGGGTTGCACTGCTCGCACTCCGTGGATTTTCGCTGCTGCAGATCGGGATGCTCGAAAGTATTTTCCATATCGTGAGCCTCTGCTTTGAACTCCCCTCCGGCGTTGTCGCCGATGTTTTCGGGCGACGGAAAACGCTGATTGCAAGTCAGATGGCCTCCCTGATTTCCGGTACGCTGATGATTTTTTCCACCGGCTTTGCTACAACGGCGCTTGCGCTTGGATGCAGTGCGCTCAGCTATAACCTTGCATCCGGCACACGGGAGGCACTTGCGTATGACAGTCTGAAGCAGAACGGGGACGAATGGTTTTATGCCCGTTTTTCTTCTACCGAAATGATGCTGTACCGTATCACCAATTCCACCGCAACGCTCTGCGCAGGCCTTGCCCTGTGGCTGGGATACCGGCGCGCGTATGCGATTGATCTCTTCTTCGGGCTGATTGCGCTTGGCATTTCATTCCGCCTTGCGGAAGTAAAAACGGACGCAACACCAGTTCATTATCCTGTTGGACAGGAAATCGTTTCGGTTGTGCAGGAAAGCTGGCAGTTTCTTGTCCGTGAGAAAAAAGCAAGAAATATTATGCTGGTGAACGCACTCATCGGTGCCGTTTCTACGCTGGTTCTCTTCTTTTTACAGGCGAAGCTGCCACTCACCGGCATGAACAGCGCGCTGCTTGGACCTGCCCTCTTCGTGATGGGACTCGGCGCGGCACTGGATCGCGGATGACAGCATACTTTCACAAATACCGCTACCGCGCGATTCTGCTGTTTGGCACGATCGGTGTACTTTTCGCCTTTCTTATGAGCTTTACCGGACTGCCGGCCCTTATGGTCTTCGGCGGATTTATCGGATCCTTTTCCGATGATTTTCTTGAAGTCCGGACCGATATTCTGCTCAATGACATGATCCCGTCCAGGCAGCGGGCGACGCTGATGTCGGTGAACTCGTTTGTCTTTTCTATGATTATGATCGTCCTTTCCACCGTATTTGGATGGATCATGTGATCGTCAAAAATTTACTTTCATTGAAAAACGCTCATCAGTTTTTTTGCTGATGACGTTTTTTCAAAAAATGATCAAACACCGCCGCTCCCTGCCGGAACGCCGTCCGGGGTCTGCGGAGGTGTGCTTCCCCCCTCCACATTCTCCACCACTTTTTCTTTCTTCAACCACTTCCAGACATCGCCATATACGCGGTACTTCTCTTTCTCGTTCAGTATTTCATGCCGCATTCCCGGATACAGCTTTCCTCTGACATTGCGGTACCCGATCAGCCGCATATGGTCGATGGATTTTTTAAAGCGCCGCACATTCACATAACACGGATCATCACCGCCGGACAAAAACAGCACCGGCAGCTTCCGGTTTGTGCAATGCCATCCATGAAATCCATACGTCTCCTTCAGCAGATCATTCAGCGCAAAAAAAGCATCATCCGAAAACGTAAAGCCACAGAGCGGATTTTCTTCATACTCCCGCACCACCTCCGGATCCGAACAGCACCAGGCGAACCGGCTCTTCTCATCCGCAAACCGCGCCGCAAACGATCCAAACGACATCGCCTCCAGAAGATTGCTCCGATGCCCATCCCCGAGCACCGCCGCTTCCGCGTGTCCTACAGCCGCCCCCAGCGGCCGCAGATAATTTTTGCTCGGCGAACCGCACACAATCAGCGCATCCAGCTCCTGGTCGTGTTCCTTCGCGTATGCGCGCACAACCAGGGATCCCATACTGTGTCCCATCAGAACAAACGGAAGATCCGGGTACTTCTTCTTTGCCCACTTCGTGACAAGAAACAGATCCTCCACAAGTCCTGCGCCGCCTGCGCCGTACATAAATCCGAGATCCTGCTCCGACTTCACACTCTTTCCGTGCCCGCGGTGATCATGAATCACACACACTACACCGTGTTCCGCCATAAACTCCATAAACGGCAGATACCGCTCCTTGTATTCGCTCATTCCATGGCTGAGCTGCAGAAGCGCCGTCCGCTGTACGCCCTCCTCCGGCTCCACCACAAGCCCGTCAAGCATCAGTCCATCCACCTTCGACTGAATCGTAAAACCTCTTTGCATTGCACCTTCCCCTTTCTTCCAGAACGATGCCGAACTGCCCGAAATTCTAAACCTCCGTGTCCTCCGAAATTTCCGGTGGAACCGCAAACGACAATGTAATCCGATCGTAGCACTCCTCGCACAGATCAAACTCATGCTTTTCCAGGTCCTTCCCGGAAAAGTACCCCCACGTCGTGTTGACCGAGCAGATCCCCTCCAGCAGCATTCCATTCTGTATTTTCATGCTTTTTCCGCAGCAGTTACACACCGCCGCTTCCAGCTCATTTGTGTTTTTGTTGTATTTCCGCATTTTTCTTCCTCCCGTGTATCAAAAAACGTTTCTTTCTTCGTTCCTGACACAAAACAGAAATCAGATTCTCCTGTGTCCTGTCGATTGTAACACATCTTTCCCGCCATTCCTACTGGGAATGAAAGGAAAGTCCTGTGCGTTAAATGCGTATACAATAACGATTTCTCTCTACCTCTTCGGAACCGATTCATCCGTCCGGCTCATCAGCACCGCATCCTCCTTTGGAAGATTGTAGTACCCCTTCCTGAGGCCGTCCTGCACAAAGCCAAGACTCTCATACAGATTCCGCGCCGGCGTATTGCCGATGCGCACATCCAGATGAATGACGCGCACCTTTCTCTCCTGCATCCGACGGAACAGCTCTTCCATCAGTGCACGGCCGATGCCGCGTCTTCTCGCTTTTTCTGCCACGCAGACATTTGTGATCTCACTTTCATCAAAGGAAATCAGGATTCCGAGATATCCTAAAATTTCACCGTCCTCCTCTGCTACAAGAAACAGTGCGTCGTCACGGATCAGAAATGTAAAAAATCCGGTTTCTGTCCACGGAATCGAAAAGTTGGCCTCCTCAATCGGCATCACCTGCTCCAGATCATCGATCTGCATTTCACGGATTGTGATCATTCGCTTTTTTCTCCGTTCTCCTGTTTTTTCACCACATCGGCATGCTTCACAGATTCCCGCTCCGCTCTTTCACGCTCCGCCTGCGATTTTCTCAGGTATTCCGGCTCGTGCTCTTCTGCCGTCTGAATCTTACCTTCTTTGTAATAACCTCAGCCAGTGCTCCGACGGCTGCCGCTCTCTGGCGGTTGACGTGTGCCGGTGCAAAGGAAAACGGAATCGTCAGCAGTGCCTCTAATTTTTCCCGGTAAACCGCAACGCCGTCCCCGAGGAAAATCACTTCGTGGTCGAGGCAGTTCAGGCCCTCCGCCAGTGCCTCAATGCTCATCGTATCCTGTTCCCAGACCGTATCGAGACGATGATCCGTGTAGCAGTAAACTCCGGTATAGACCTGGTTTCTTCTCGCATCCATGATCGGGCAGACAAATTTGTTAGTATCCCAGATATTGTACGCGATTGCCGCCGTCGTTGGAATGGAAATCAGTGGTTTTTCAAGTGCCAGACCAAGTCCCTTGGCTGTTGCAGAACCGATGCGAAGACCGGTAAACGAGCCCGGACCTCCGGCAACTGCAATCGCATCGATCGTCGAAAGATCCAGCTCTGTCATGTTCGAGATTTCATCCAGCATCGGAAGCAGAGTCTGGGAATGTGTTTTTTTATAATTTACGGTGTATTCCGCAAGCAGTGTGTCATTTTCAACAACAGCCACCGAAGCCACCAGGCCGGAGCTGTCCAGTGCAAGTATTTTCATAATTTTTTGTTTCCTTTCCGATATTTCCTTCCTGTGCAACTCATTTTGGCAGTCTGCCGGAAACAGGAATCTTTACTATTTCCTTTTGTTTTTCCACCACATTCAGGATTTTTTTCTTTTATTCCACCGTAATTTTCCGGTAATCAAACCCTTTTTCGAGGTCTTTTTCTATCGTAATCGAAATCGCACCTCCGGGATCAGCTCTTCAATCAGTTCTGCCATTCGATCAGGCAGACACCCTCACCGAAAAAGTAATCATCGTATCCGATTTCTTCCATTTCTTCTATATCACCGATCCGGTAAACATCGAAATGATAAAATGGCAGACGTCCTTCCGTATATTCCTGAATAATGGTAAATGTGGGACTGTTGACTGCCTCTGTGATGCCAAGTCCTTTTGCAAAGCCCTGCGTCAGAACGGTTTTTCCAACACCAAGGTCTCCGTTTAATGTATAAATCTGGCCCGGCTTCGCCGCTTTTCCCAGCTTTTCGCCAAGGGCAAGCGTCTCCGACGCAGAATTTGTTTCTATGATCATATGCTTTCTTCTCCTCTTTTTCTGCCTATCATTTTAACACAAACAAAAAGGTAATACAACCGCAGAACGAAACCGCTTTTCCTTGTGCTTTTCCTTGCTTTTTCTATCTGTTTTCGCTATACTATGTATCAGAGTTTCGCGGCCCAAAAACGTCCCACTCCTGTTTTTTCGGCCCGGAAAACGCGGTAAAACACGCTCTGCGCTTTTGTCCGCGTAAATCAAAAAGGAAAGAGATCAAAACTGTTATGCTGACTGTAATGAAATTTGGCGGAAGCTCCGTCGCAGATCTTGCGCACATCCGCAATGTAGCACAGCGCTGCATCGAAAAACAGCAGGCCGGAAGCCAGGTCGTTGTCGTTCTCTCCGCGATGGGAAAAACGACGGACGGACTGATTGCAACCGCAAAACAGATTACGGAAAAACCGTCCCGCCGCGAGATGGATATGCTTCTTGCCACCGGTGAACAGGTTTCCGTTTCCCTGATGGCCATAACCATGATTCAGATGGGCGTCAGTGCTGTTTCTTTAAATGCCTGGCAGGTACCGATGCACACGACCTCCGATTATCAGAACGCGCGCTTCAAACGGATCGACACCGAGCGCATCCGTAAAGAGCTGGATGACAACAAAATTGTCATTGTCACCGGCTTCCAGGGGATCAACAAATACGATGATATCACAACGCTCGGACGCGGCGGCTCCGATACGACTGCGGTTGCCCTCGCTGCAGAGCTGCACGCGGATGTCTGTGAAATCTACACGGATGTAGACGGCGTCTACACCGCAGATCCGCGGATTGTACCGAATGCGCGCAAGATGGAAGAGGTAACTTACGATGAAATGCTGGAGATGGCTTCGCTCGGCGCAAAAGTCCTTCACAGCAGATGCGTGGAAATCGCAAAAAAATACGGCGTGGAACTTCTGGTCTGCTCCAGTCTGAACCGGAATTCCGGAACGATGGTAAGGGAGAAAACCAAAATGGAAAAAATGTTAATCAGCGGCGTGGCTGCCGACAAAAATGTGGCAAAAATCCGTGTTGCAGGCCTTGGCAACGATCCGGAGAGCACGTTCCGCCTCTTAAATTTACTGGATCGGAACAATCTGAACATCGATGTCATGATCCAGTCACTCGGAAAGGACGGCACAAAATCCGTTTCCTTTACCGTTGCAAAGCCGGATATGCTGCGCACGATCGATGTGCTGAACGACAATAAGGATTCGCTCGGCATCAAAAAGCTGGATTATGATGAGAACGTGGCAAAGATTTCCGTCATCGGAGCCGGTGTCCGCTCCCATTCGGGCGTGGCTGCCAAAATGTTCGGCGCGCTCGCCAATGCAGGAATCAATACCGAGATGATTACCACCTCGGAAATCCGCATCACTGCCCTGATCGACGAAGCATACGCAGATCAGGCAATGCGTGCGATCCATGAGACATTCCTGGAGCGTGTTCTGAAAAAAAGGGGGGACCCCTTTGATACCTGATTGCTACGTGCTTTGCACTCCGGCAATCATCAAAAACATTCGTAATCCGCTCATTTTTCTTCGAAAAATGGCTACTTACGTCTTATCAAGAAATCGTTTAAAAATCAGGAGGAAAACAATGATGTCTAACCCAATCGTTACAATTACTATGGAAAACGGCGATGTGATGAAAGCAGAGCTTTACCCGGAAATCGCGCCGAACACCGTAAACAACTTCATCAGTCTGGTAAAAAAAGGCTTCTATGACGGCCTGATCTTCCACCGCGTCATCCCGGGATTCATGATCCAGGGCGGAGATCCTGCAGGCACAGGCGCCGGCGGCCCGGATTACTGCATCAAGGGTGAGTTCTCCCAGAACGGATTTGAGAACAACCTCGCACACACCCCAGGCGTTCTCTCCATGGCACGTACCATGTTCCCGGACAGCGCAGGAAGCCAGTTCTTCATCATGCACAAAGCTGCTCCGCATCTGGACGGCGCATACGCTGCTTTCGGAAAAGTAACAGAAGGCCTGGAAGTCGTAGATAAAATCGCATCTGTCAACACCGACTACAGCGACAAACCGCTGCAGCCGCAGAGAATGGCTACCGTTACCGTTGAGACCTTCGGCGTCGAGTATCCGGAACCGGAGAAATGCTAAGGATGAACGATGAACTGATGTTAGTTGAACCGTCGGAGGAATACTTCGCCGAACTCGCCGCCTACCGGAACGATTTTCTGGAAAACAGCGATTCCATGGACGCTGCGGACCGCTTCGCCGGTTTGATGATATGAAGGCGTATCTTGAAGATACCATGCGGTATACCAGAGATGAGACTCTGCCGGAGGGCATGGTTCTCGCAACACAGTTTCTGTGCATCCGCAAATCAGACAACCGCCTTGTCGGCATGATTCAGGTGCGCCACTACCTGAACGATTTTCTGCGCACCTTGGGCGGCCATATCGGCTACTCCGTCCGCCCGTCGGAACGCAGAAAAGGCTATGCCTCCTGGATGCTGAAAAATGTGCAGCCGTACTGCAAAAGCCTCGGCCTTTCCGAAATTCTGGTCTGCTGCCTGGATACCAACGAGGGAAGCCGCAGAACGATCCTGAAAAATGGCGGCCGGTTCGACGGCACCGCTTATCGTGCCGATGAAAACAAAACACTGGAGCGTTACTGGATCACCCTGTAATTTTTAATCTTCCATTTCGCATGGCTCTGAATAGTTTCACAAATTTTTCTTGACATCCATGTCATTTCACTTTATAATTTGGAACTGCAAGCGAACAATTCTGTTCTTATGCAAAATATATGCCCCTGGTAAAAAACCGACGGACAGGCAGGGGTAGTTGCCGAGCGTGGTTAAGAGCCACATTATTGATTGCGTTAAAAGCGCAAATTTTATGAGTTGATTACTTTACAATCGATGCTCTACGACGAGCACATCATCTTATGAAACGGTCAATAAGAGTACGTGACTATATATTTCTGCATAGGAAAACAGGGGGAAGCCTGGATTTTTACATATCCTCTGAAGTTTGCACAATACGATCATGTATAAATTTCGATTTTTAGACAGATGATGCACGTCATCTGTCTTTTTCGTGCTTATAGCCAAAGATGAACCCAACACCATTTTCTGAAAAAGGAGAACCAAACAATGTCAAAAGTTATGATCATCGGATGCGGCGGTGTTGCATCCGTAGCCATTCACAAATGCTGCCAGAACAGTGAAGTATTTTCTGAAATTATGATTGCAAGCCGCACACTTTCCAAGTGCGATGCTTTAAAAGAAAAGCTGGCTCCGACCACAAAAACCATTATCACAACAGCAAAGGTGGATGCCGACTGCACAGAAGAATTAATCGCCTTAATCAAACAGTATCAGCCGGATGCCGTCTTAAACCTGGCACTTCCTTATCAGGATCTTACCATTATGGATGCCTGCCTTGCATGTAAGGTTCCTTACATTGATACTGCAAACTACGAAGCAGAAAACACGGATGATCCGGCATGGCGTGCAATCTACGAAAAGAGATGCGAAGAGCTTGGCTTTTCTGCTTACTTTGATTACTCCTGGCAGTGGCTATATGGACCGTTTCAAAGAAGCCGGCATCACCGGTCTTCTCGGAACCGGCTTTGACCCGGGTGTCACCAGCGTTTTTGCAGCCTATGCGCAGAAACACTACTTCGACGAAATCCATACCATTGATATTCTGGACTGCAACGGCGGCGACCACGGATATCCGTTTGCAACCAACTTCAATCCGGAAATCAACCTCCGCGAGGTATCCGCTCCCGGCTCTTACTGGGAAAACGGCCACTGGGTAGAAATTCCGCCAATGTCGATCAAACGGGAATATAACTTCGATGAGGTAGCGAGAAGGATATGTACCTTCTTCACCATGAAGAAATTGAGGCTCTTGCCAAAAACATCCCGGGCGTAAAAAGAATCCGCTTTTTCATGACCTTCGGCCAGAGCTATCTGACCCATATGAAATGTCTGGAAAATGTAGGACTTCTCTCGACCACTCCGATTACCTTCAATGGACAGCAGATCGTACCGATCCAGTTTTTAAAAGAGCTTCTCCCGGATCCTTCCACTCTTGGTCCGCGCACCGTGGGTAAAACCAACATCGGCTGTATTTTTACCGGTATCAAGGACGGAAAAGAAAGAAGCATTTACATTTACAATGTCTGTGACCACCAGGAATGCTACCGGGAAGTAGAGTCTCAGGCAATCTCCTACACCACCGGCGTCCGGCTATGATCGGAACCATGATGGTCGTGAACGGCCTCTGGAACAAGCCGGGTGTCTACACCACAGATGAATTCGATCCGGATCCGTATATGGAAGCACTCAACAAGTGGGGTCTTCCGTGGAAGGTCGTAGAAAATCCTGTTTTAGTAGATTAAGCCTATGTATAAGATAAACGAACTGCCAACTCCCTGTTTTGTCATTGATGAAGGCAAACTGGAAGAAAACTTAAAGCTCCTGCACCAGGTAGAAGAACGCACCGGTGCAAAAATCTGCTGGCTCAGAAATGCTTTTCCTGCTTTTCGGAATATCCGCTGATTGGAAAATATATCAGCGGAACAACTGCCAGCGGACTCTATGAGGCGCGGCTTGGCAAGGAAGAAATGGGGCTGGAGAATCATGTGTATTCTCCGGCCTACCGCCCGCAGGATATGAAAGAGCTCGCACAAATCTGCGATCACATTATTTTCAATTCAGAAAAACAGCTCCGAACGTACCTCCCCGTACTTGAGGCTTCCGGAACCGCAAAAGCCGGACTTCGCATCAACCCGGAATGCTCCACGCAGGAAGGCCATGCGATTTACGATCCTGTGCGCCCGGCTCCCGCATGGGCATCCGCGCCTGCGATTTTACAGACGAACTGGCCGATCTTGTGGATGGTCTTCATTTTCATACCCTCTGTGAACAGAATTCGGATGATCTGGAAACACGCTGCGTGCCGTGGAAGAAAAATTCGGCAAGTGGCTTTTTAAAATGAACTGGCTTAACATGGGAGGCGGACATCATATCACCCGTGATGATTACGATATCGAACGCCTGATTTCCTGTATCAACCATATGAAAGAAACGTATGGTCTTCAGATTTACCTGGAGCCCGGGGAAGCAGTTGCCTTAAACGCGGGCTACAATGTCACAGAAGTTCTCGATATTGTCGAAAATAACGGAAAAATTTTAATTCTTGACACTTCCGCCGCCTGCCATATGCCGGATGTGCTTGAGATGCCGTACCGCCCTCCGCTCAAAGACAGCGGACTGCCGGGGGAAAAGCCTTATACCTACCGCCTTTCCTGCAATACCTGCCTGGCGGGCGACGTAATCGGCGAATATTCCTTCGATTCCCAAATCCGGATCGGTGACAGACTGTATTTTGAAGATATGGCGATTTATTCGATGGTAAAAACCAATACCTTTAACGGAATCCCACTCCCATCCATCGCGGTGATGGACAAAGCTGGAAACTGTCGAATCATAAAGGAGTTTGGATATGAAGATTTCAAAAACCGATTGTCTTAGCATCCCAAAAGCCGATGGCTTTTACATGCCGGGCGAATTTGAGCCCCATGAAGGCACGCTGATGATCTGGCCGTGGCGCCCCGGTTCCTGGAATTACGGGGCAAAAGCGGCCAGAACGGCATTTGCAGAAATTGCAGAAACAATTGCCGCTTATGAGCAGGTCTATCTCTTCGTCCGGCCACAGGATAAAGCATCAGCACAGGAACTGCTTTCCTCCGAGCGGATCCATCTGATCGAAGCCCCGACAGAGGATGCCTGGGCGAGGGATACCGGCGCTACGTTTGTGGTCAACATCAGGGCGGGCGAAGAGGCATTCAATGGGAATTCAACGCCTGGGGTGGTCAGTATGACGGTCTGTACTCCCACTTTGAACATGACCGTGAGGTTCCGGAACGAATCTGCAATTTTCTCGGAGATTCCTTCTATAATGCCCGCCCCTTTGTTCTGGAAGGCGGTTCCATCCATGTTGACGGGGAAGGAACCCTGCTTACTACCGAAGAATGTCTGCTGAGTCCGGGACGCAATCCTTCTCTTACAAGAGCGGAAATTGAAGAAAAGCTGCGTCAGTATCTTTCGGTCGAGAAAATCATCTGGCTTCCTTTTGGTATTTACAACGATGAAACCAACGGCCATATCGATAATATGTGCTGCTTTGTAAAGCCAGGAGAAGTGCTTCTTGCCTGGACAGATGACGAAAACGATCCTCAGTATGCCAGAAGCAGGGCCGCTTTTGATCTTCTCTCCCATACCGTTGACGCGAAGGGACGAAGCTTTGTGATTCACAAGCTGCCCATTCCAAAGCATCCCATCTGTATTACAGAAGAAGATCTTCTCGGCTATAATTTTGAAGCTGGCGAAGACCAGCGGGAAGCCGGCGAACGTCTTGCCGCCAGTTATATCAATTTTTACCTTGCCAATCACTGTGTCCTTCTTCCCCGGTTCGGCGATGAAAACGATACCGTGGCTGCAGAAATTCTCGGAGAATGCTTTCCGGATCGACGGATCCTCCCTGTCGATGCACGCGTCATTCTGACCGGCGGAGGCAATATTCACTGTATTACCCAGCAGATTCCGGCAAAGAAAAGAGGAAACAGATTATGAGAAATATAAAAATTGCCGCACTGCAGTTTTCATGCTGCAGCCAGGTACAGGAAAATATAGACAAAGCAGAGACCATGGTCCGTGAAGCCGCTTCCAACGGCGCCAATCTCATCCTTCTTCCTGAATTATTTGAAAGACCGTATTTTTGTCAGGAAAAGCGATACGATTATTATGATTATGCCTGCCTTTGACAGAAAATCCCGCTGTCCGGCGTTTTCAGGCCGTTGCCGGAGAACTTGGGGTCGTGATTCCGGTCAGCTTTTATGAAAGGGATGTTCAGCGCCTGTTTAATTCCATTGCCATGATCGATGCAGACGGATCCATTCTTGGTGTTTACCGCAAGACCCATATCCCGGACGATCATTTTTATCAGGAAAAATTCTATTTCACTCCCGGGGATACGGGATTCAAGGTCTTTGAAACACGTTTCGGAGCCGTCGGCGTCGGCATCTGCTGGGATCAGTGGTTTCCGGAAACAGCACGATGCATGGCCGTTCAGGGTGCTGAAATCCTGCTCTATCCTACCGCTATCGGAAGTGAGCCGATCCTGAATGTAGACAGCAGCGGGCACTGGCGACGCGTCATGCAGGGACATGCGGCTGCAAATCTTGTTCCGGTTGCTGCTGCAAATCGGATTGGTACTGAAACCGTAATGCCCTGTGAAGAAAATGGCGGCCAGTCCTCTTCTCTTACTTCTACGGTTCTTCTTTTATTGCCGATGCAACCGGTGAACTCGTGGCATCTGCCGGAAGAGATACCGAGGAAATCCTGTATGCTTCCTTTGATCTGGATAACCTGCGCGAAGAACGTTTTTCCTGGGGCCTTTTCCGTGACCGGCGGCCGGAAACCTACCGTATCATGACGAAACAGTAAAGCCCCGTCGCTTCCTACAGCGGTACGCTGCATCACATATTCTAACTACAAAGGAGAACCGCTATGCAATATGGAGTTTTATGTCTGCTGCCGCCTGCAGCGATGCTGATTTTTGCATTAAAAACAAAAAATCTTTCGAAGCTCTGATTTTCGGAACCTGGTTGCTATCTCATCATGTATAAAGCGGCTTTTATCGAACCCTGGTGTGATCTTCTGCTTTCAGAAATCAGCAACGCAGATAACCAGTATATTCTTCTTCTCTGCGGACTGTTCGGAGGCTTCATTTTCCTGCTCCGCGAGGCAAAAGGAACACTTGGTTTTTCCAACCTGTTAAGCCGTTTCTGTAAAAATGAACGGATCACCATGATGATGTCGGTATTTCTCGGAATCATTATTTTTGTCGATGACTATCTCAACATCATGACCGTTGGAACCTGTATGAAGGATGTCTGTGACAAACGAAAAGTCCCAAGACAGGCGCTTGCCTATATCATTGACTCAACCGGTGCACCTGTCTGTGCACTGATTCCCTTTTCCACCTGGGTGGTCTTTTATTCCGGTGTTTTTATTCAGGAACCGGATATTCTCAACATGGGCTTTTCCACCGGTATGAGTGTTTACTTAAAAGTGCTTCCTTATATGTTTTATCCCATGGCTGCCCTTCTGGTTGTGATTCTGTTTGCCTGCAAACTAATGCCAAAGCTCGGAAAAATGAAAGCTGCCTATGCAGATCTGGAAAAGGAAGAGCAGACACCGGAGCATCCCAAAATGCACAATGCCCCTTCCGTTGACATTGCCATGGCCGGAATGAGCGTTGATTACCCGCCCGAAAATACCAATCCCGGAAATATACTGGATTTTCTGATCCCCATCGGTATTCTGATCGGTGTGACAGTAGCTACACAGGATATGATGCAGGCGATTATTCTTGCTCTTGCTTCCTGTATGATTCTTTATCTTCCGCGGAAAAAAATGACCTTTACGCGGTACGTGGAACTGTTCTTTGCCGGCTTTGCAGATATTCTTCCGGTTCTCGCCATTCTTCTTGCATCCTTTATGATCAAGACTGCCTGCGGCGAAATGGGACTCTCGGAATACGTCATCAACTGTGTGTTCCGTATATGAATGCCAAAACACTGGCAGCTATTATTTTTGTTGTCATTGCAGTTCTAACCTTTGTCACCAGCTCTTTCTGGGGAATTGAGGCCGTAGCCGTTTCCATCGTTGTTCCGCTTGCCATCGCCCTTGATGCTAATGTACTTCTGGCGCTTGGCGCTGTCGTATCCGGCGGTGTTTTCGGAAGCCATGCATGCTTCTATTCCGACGCAACGGTTCTTTCCTCCGCGACCTGCGAGATTGACAATATGTCACATGCCGTGTCGCAGTTTCCTTACGTCCTGATCAGTGCTGCTCTCGCCGTAGCAGGATTCTTAATCTGCGGAATTTTTGCTCTTTAAAAAGCACCCTTAAAATAAAAAAGTCTTCGACGATCGGATTTTTCCAGATTCATCGAAGGCTTTTTTTGTTTTTTTATTCTTTTACACTCAACCGCACCAGCGCACGCTGCAGCTTGCTTCGGCAATACGGTATTCTTTGTCTGTCAGACCGCCGTTTGCCAGCGCCTGCTCGGCCTGTGTTTGGCAGCCTCGGCGCGCTCTGCATCAATATCCTCTTCCCACTCCCAGGTTGTTGCCAGGACACGGCAGACCCCGTTCATCATGGAAAGCATTCCGCCGATGCAGGCGGCATTTCTTCTCGTTCCGTCCTCCAGCACAATATGCGCCTCGCCCATACCAAGTGCAGTGCAGTAATTGCAGTGCCCCGGCAGAATTGCCAGGTCGCCGCTGATGGTTCTGCAGACAACGCGCGCTACGTCACCCTCATAGAGAAGTCCGTCCGGCGTGCCGACACGTAAAGGAAATGTACTCATACGTCATTCCTCCTTTACTGATTCAGTGCTTTTGCTTTTTCAAATACCTCGTCGATGGTACCTGCAAACAGGAAGCAGCTCTCCGGAAGATCGTCGCACTCACCATCGAGGATCATGCGGAATCCGCGCAGGGTTTCTTTTAACGGCACGTATTTTCCTTCCATACCGGTAAACTGTTCCGCTACCGAGAAGCTCTGGGACAGGAAACGCTGTACCTTACGGGCACGGCTGACCGTCAGCTTATCCTCTTCGGACAGCTCGTCCATACCCATGATGGCGATAATGTCCTGCAGCTCTTTGTATCTCTGCAGCACCTGCTGTACGGCACGCGCTACCTCATAGTGCTCATGGCCTACGATTTCCGGTGTCAGAATACGGCTGGTAGAATCGAGCGGATCAACGGCCGGATAAATACCCTGGCTGGAAATTTCACGGGAAAGTACCGTCGTGGCATCCAGATGGGTAAATGTCGTTGCCGGAGCCGGGTCGGTCAGGTCATCGGCCGGCACATAAACAGCCTGTACCGATGTGATGGAACCCTTTCTCGTGGACGTAATACGCTCCTGCAGTGCGCCCATCTCGGTTGCCAGCGTCGGCTGGTATCCTACTGCGGACGGCATACGGCCAAGCAGAGCCGAAACCTCGAACCTGCCTGCGTAAATCGGAAAATATTATCGATGAACAGCAGCACATCCTGATTTTTCACATCACGGAAGTATTCTGCCATGGTAAGGCCGGAAAGTCCGACACGCATACGCGCTCCCGGCGGCTCGTTCATCTGTCCATAGACCAGTGCTGTTTTATCGATAACACCGCTCTCTTTCATCTCGTTGTAAAGGTCATTTCCTTCACGGGTACGCTCTCCGACACCGGTGAAAACGGAAAGTCCGCCGTGCGCCGTTGCCACGTTGTGGATCAGCTCCATGATAAGGACTGTTTTTCCAACGCCGGCACCGCCGAACAGACCGATTTTTCCGCCCTTGGCATACGGCAGATCAGGTCAACGACCTTGATTCCGGTTTCGAGGATCTCCGTTGCCGGAACCTGTTCCTCATAGGACGGCGGATCGCGGTGGATCGGCCATTTTTCTGCTGTTTCCGGTGCCGGCTTATTGTCTACGGTCTCACCGAGCAGGTTGAACACGCGGCCTAAGCACTCCTCTCCGACCGGAACGGCGATCGGGCCGCCCGTGTCAACTGCTTTTGTTCCGCGGACAAGTCCGTCTGTGGACTTCATGGCAATGCAGCGAACCATGTTGTCGCCTGTCTGCTGCGCCACTTCCACAACCAGCTTCTCGCCGTGGTTGTCTATCTCGATGGCATTCAGAAGTGCCGGCAGCTCTCCTTCCGGAAAACGGATGTCCAGAACAGGACCCGTTACCTGCACAACCTCGCCAATGTGTTTTTCACTCATTTAACGACTTCTCCTCACTTTTCTTGTTTCCACTCTTACACGCCTTCCGCACCGCCGACAATCTCCGTGATCTCCTGCGTAATGCTTGCCTGACGGGCACGGTTGTAATACAGATTGAGCTGTTCAATCATCTCCTCTGCATTTCCCGTTGCCGCCTCCATTGCGGTACGGCGTGCCGCAAGCTCACTTGCCACACTCTCACAGATACCGCCGTAGATCAGGCGCCTAAGTATTCCGGCACAATCGCTTCGAATACCTCGACACCGTTTGGCTCATACAGGATCAGATTCCGGATTTTTTTCGCTTCCGGATCCTCTCCGTCCTCTTTTGCAATGTCAATCAGAGGCAGGATCGGCACGGAAACCGGCATCTGCGACAGCATCGACACGAATTTTGTGTAACAAAGCTCCACATGTCCGAAGGTCCCTTTCCGGAACTCACGGCACAGTGCGCGCGCGATCTCAAAGCTGTCTGCCACAGAAAGATTTGCGATCTCGGCAAAGCTGTCCGTCAGAATGTCCAGCTTCCGGGATTTTGCATACTCCACTGCCTTTTTGCCGACCGGAACCACACAGATCTCTTTTCCTTTGGCATCTGCCTCAAAGCATCGGAACAGATTCGCGTTGTATCCGCCCGCAAGGCCGCGGTCTCCGGCAACCAGCACGTAGCAGCATTTCTCGTTTTTTGCCTCTTTTGCATAAATGGAATAAAATTCCGTGTTTCCTTTTGCAATATCCTGCAAAGTGCGGTACAGCTCCTGAAAATACGGACGGCAGGTATCAGCCCGCTCCTTCGCTTTTCGCAGCTTGGAGGACGCTACAAGTTCCATCGCCTTGGTAATCTGCATCGTGCTTTCGACACTTTTGATCCGCAGCTTTACGGCTTTCATATTTGCAGCCATAGGCTCCTCCTTCTTTCCTTATTTTGCAGGTCTTGTATTGATAAAGTTTTCGGTGTACGATTCGAGCGCACTTTTCAGCTTCTCTTCGGTATCTGCCTCGAGTTTTCCGGTTGCGGAAATCTCCTGCATCACGGCAGCACCTCTGCATCGGTATCAAGCCAGGTATACAGTCCGTCCTCATAGGCGCGGACATCCTCAGCTGCAACCTTTGACAGAATTCCTTTCGTTACCGCATAAAGAATGGCCACCTGTTTTTCTACCGGAACCGGTGCATTCTGGTTCTGTTTTAATACTTCCACGATACGCACACCCTGCTCCAGACGCGCCTTTGTATCGGCATCCAGATCGGATCCGAACTGTGCAAAACTTGCCAGCTCGCGGTACTGGGAATAGATCAGTTTCAGAGTTCCGGCTACCTTCTTCATCGCCTTAATCTGCGCATTTCCACCGACACGGGATACGGATACGCCAGGGTTTACCGCCGGCATAACGCCCGAGTGGAACAGCTCTGTCTCAAGGAAAATCTGTCCGTCTGTGATGGAGATGACATTCGTCGGAATATAGGCGGAAATATCGCCTGCCTGGGTCTCAATGATCGGCAGGGCCGTCATGGATCCGCCGCCGTGTTCATCGTCCAGCTTTGCGGCACGCTCCAGAAGTCTGGAATGGAGATAGAAAACATCTCCCGGATAAGCCTCACGTCCCGGCGGACGGCGGATCAGCAGGGAGAGTGCACGGTATGCAACCGCGTGCTTACTTAAGTCATCATAAATGATCAGCACATCTTTTCCCTGATACATAAAGTACTCGCCCATGGCACAGCCGGAATACGGTACGATATACTGCAGCGGGCTCGCTTCGGATGCCGTCGCTGCCACGACGATGGTGTACGCCATTGCGCCGTTCTTCTCAAGATTTTCTACTAAGGACGCTACTGTCGAACGTTTCTGTCCGATGGCAACGTAGATACAGATCACATCCTTGCCTTTCTGATTCAGAATGGTATCGGTTGCGATCGTTGTCTTTCCGGTCTGACGGTCTCCGATGATCAGCTCTCGCTGACCTCTTCCGATCGGAACCATGGAATCGATCGCTTTAATACCGGTCTGCAGCGGCTGATTAACACCTTTTCTCTCACAGATGCCCGGTGCCGGCTTTCAATCGGACGGTACTCTGCTGCCGTAATCGGGCCTGCGCCGTCGATTGGCTGGCCGAGCGCGTTGACAACGCGTCCGATCATACCTTCTCCGACCGGAACCGAAACGACCTTTCCCGTTCTTTTTACAAGCTGTCCCTCGCTGATGTTCTCGCCGGAACCGAATAAAACGACAGATACACTGTTTTCCTCGAGGTTCTGTGCCATTCCATAGCTTCCATCCTCAAACTCCAGCAGCTCGCCCGCCATGCAGTTCGAAAGACCGCTGGCTCTTGCGATTCCGTCTCCGACCATCAGAACGGTGCCTGTCTCATCCTGCCGGATCGCATTTTCATAATATTTGATCTGGCTGCGGATGACCTTGGATATTTCTTCTGGTTTCAGTTGCATGTTTTCCTCCTACACCACTGTATCGCTGATTCTTCTGGAAAGCTCGGACAAACGTCCCTTTACGGTTCCGTCAAACAGCTTTCCGTCGAGTTCTACGCGGACACCCGCCAGAACGGACGGATCGGTTTTCAGTTCCATCACGACCGTTTTTCCGCTCATTGTTTCCAGTTTTTTCTTCAGAAGCTCTTCCTGTTCCTTCGACAGGGATGCTGCGCTCGTCACAACTGCCTCAGCAATATTGTGGGCTGCGTAGTATCTGCGCTGGAATGCTTCCTGGCATCCGCCGAATTCACGGAGAAGATTTTTTTCACACAGCAGTTTGATAAAATTGACCAAATACGGTTCCGCCTGGCCGCCAAATGCCGCGTCGATCAGCCCGATCCGCTCTTTTCGCGGAATCGAAGGCTCCGATAAAAGGCGCGGATACTCCGGGTTTTCCCGGAACAGAGCTCGGATCTCCTTCATCTCGGAAAGGATTTCCTCTTCGAGATGCTCCTCCTGGGCCAGCTCATACAGGCTCCCACCGTATACTCTGGCAGTTTCTGTCATGATGCTTCACCTACATTCGATATAAATTCATCTATCAGCTTCTCATGGTCTTTTTCATTAATCTCACGTTCAATGACCTTTCCGGCAATATCCATGGCAATGCCGCCGATCTCGCCTTTGACTTCATTGACCGCTTTCTTTTTCTCCTGGGCAATCTCTTTTTCTGCCTTGTTTTTCAGGCAGCTGCCTGTTCGGAAGCCTCTTTTACGATTTTCTCGCTCTGCAGCGTCGCTGTCTTTCTGGCGCTTTCGAGAATCTCGTTGGCCTTTGCCTTGGCCTCCTGCATATTCTGCTCATATTCCTCTTTGATGGCGTTGGCTTCTTTTTTTGCCGCCTCTGCGTCTGTGATCTCCGCATCGGCTGCCGCACGCCGTTTTTCCAGCATCTCATTGATCGGTTTGAAAAGGAACCGTTTGATCAGATACATCTGGATAAAGAGGTTGCAGATCTGTGCGATAAAAGTCCAGGGGACAATTCCTACCAGTTCCTGAACCTGCATAGTTTCTTTCCTCCTAGCAATACTCTACTCTTTGCTCTATTTCAGGAAGTTCATGAACATTCCCGGTGCTACGAAGATCAGAAGCAGGCCGGTTACGAAACCGTAAATACCGGTTGTCTCTGCGATCGCGCATCCAAGAAGCATGGTACTTGTTACGTCGCCTTTGCATTCCGGCTGACGTCCGATTGCCTCAAGTGCCTTTGCTACGGCGTTACCTTCACCGATACCAGGTCCGATACCTGCGATCAGGGAGCATCCTGCGCCGATTGCGCATCCTGCGAGAGCGATACCTTTTGCTAAAATCTGAAAATCCATCTTGTTTTCCTCCTGTATTTTCTTTTTGTAAACCTCATTTTTTAATCTCTTTAGCCTTCCTCTGCTGCATTCGCAATGTACATGACAGTCAGCATACAGAAAATAAAGGCCTGCATCACGCCGGAGAACCAGTCAAAGTAAACCGACAGAACCGCCGGAACACCGACATCCAGAATCGGAATCTGCGAGAGGGTTCTTCCGAGCACGCCGGGAAGCAGTCCCAGCAGCTTTCCACTTGCCAGTGCCAGCGATCCGTAGATCAGGGCATTGATGACAACGCCGGAAAGAATGTTTCCAAAGTGACGGCACGCCATACTGATCGGCGTTGCGAGCTCCGACAAAACGTTAAACGGTGTCATAACCGCAATCGGAGTCGTGAAGCCCTTCAGATATCCGCCAAAACCGTTGGTTTTGATCTTCTGTGTGGTGATCATGATGAAAACCACAACAGCCCAGGCCGCCTCGGTAGAAAGATCTGCTGTCGGACTTCGAAGTCCGATCAGGCTGATCAGGTTCGAGACAACGCTGGTCGCGAAAAGCGCCGACACAAAAGGAATCAGATACCGGAATTTTTCTCCCATGTTGCCGATGACGAATTTATTTGCGGTTTCCACAATCATTTCTGCCACCGCCTGGCGTTTGGAGATGTTCCGTATCTTCAAATCTCTTGTGAGCCAGATGCAAAGTCCGGTAATGAGTGCCATTACAATCCAGCTTACCACCAGCGTTTCGCTGATCTGAATTTTCCCGAACAGCGGAAAATCGATCGGGATCGTAAAAAAGACTTTTGCACCGGAGATATCAACCTCCATTCTCTTTTCTCACCTCCTCTGTATGAGATAAAATAAAAAATTTGAACCTTTTGTCAAAGCGGATCTTCACAATCCGCTTCGCTGCTTGCTCATAACCGAATCGCTGCTTCGCTGTTTCGGTTTCAAAACGCCGTCCCGTCTTTGCGGCTTTCGCCAAAGATCAGGTTCAGCGCTTTATGCTGTTTTTTATGCCCTTCAGCTTGATGGCCGTTCCCGGAATTAAAAGCGGCAGGATTCCTGCGGCAAACTGGAAGCATGGAAGCACAATCGCCAGAATTGCCCAGAGCATCTGCATCAGGTTTCTCTGCGAATAGCTTGCCTGCATCCGCCGTTTTGCTCCCGCCTCGTCTGTCTCGGACACTGCTTTTTGTACTGCCATACCCATCAGGAAAAAGTTCAGCACCGCAACGGCACCGCCTCCGATTCCCCCGAGGATCACCCGATAGTCAAATGGGATTTTTTCCGGCCAGATCAGGTGCAGGATCAGAAACCCGACCCACATCACAACCACGCCGACAACAGTATAGATGGCAACATTTTTCGTCTCCTTTTTTACGGCCGGCTGGACCTTGTCTCCGAAATTGCTCATATCGCCTTGTTTCCTTTCTAATGGATTTTCCCCTTAAAATCAGTCTGAAATCTTTTCTCTGCCACTTGATCTTCATCAACTGTGAAAACTTTTTCAGACACGTTCTAAATATGTCGGTTGAAAGACACCCGCTTTTTCTTCTTTTTTCCGTCCGGCTCCGTCTCGATGCGTTTCTGATGCCGCAGAACGCTCTGCCCGAATTTCCAGGCTGTCACGGCACCGCCTCCGATCCCAAAGAAAAAGCCGATCAGATAAATCCATGTTCCAACCGAAAAGCGGTCGCAAAGCCACCAGCAAAGTGCCAGGCAAAGAAAAAGAGGCGTCACAAGGGACAGTCCGAATTGTGTCAACATTGTGAGATTGGTAATCATCCCCGTCCACTTCTTCATATCCTGTCCCTTTCTGCCGCCTCTTTTTGTCAGACCCTCGGATCTGTGTCTTGTTTCATTTTCCCCAAAACACACTTCCATTTTTGTAACCACTTAGTCAGATTGTACCATAAACGTTTTCATAAGACAAATGAATTTGTATATTTTCCAAATTATTTGTTTTTATTTACATTCTTTTCATAATAATTGGAACAATTTTCTCATTTTGTCCCATTGCAAAATTGCAGCGTTCACCTCGCTTCTTATTTTTTGAAAAAAACTGCGGTTTTATTCCACACATACTGCCGTTTTTTCTTTCCAACCGGAAAGCTGATAGCTTACCTCATAGTGTCCCGGCTCCAGCAGGTATCTGCCGTTTTCTTCTGATCCGAGCACTTCTGCAACCGCTTCTTTTTCACTTTTGGCAACCATTGGAAGTATGGCCTCTGCGGTACAGTCGAACGGAACATCCATGGTGATGGTCACGTGCTCTTTGTCGGAAAGCTCCCAGCGAATGCTGTACATTCCCGATGCAGAATCATATTTTGCCTCTGCATACCTCAAATCCCAGTTCAGCGTCGGTGCAAACTGTACGGTCCTGACACCCGGATGGGATTCCATCGTGTTGATGCCGGCAACGTGACGGAACATCCATTCCTGGATGGAGCCGTAAGCATAATGGTTCATACTGTTCATACTGATGCCGGAAATCGTACCGTCCGCAAGAAGGGAATTCCAGCGTTCCCAAACGGTAGTTGCACCAAGCTTAACCTCATAAAGCCAACCCGGAAATTCCTCGTTCAGCAACAGTTCGTAGGCAAGATCATTCATGCCGTTGTCGGTGAGCACATTGTTCAGCAATGGTGTTCCGACAAATCCCGTCTTCAGTTTGTGGTTACTCTGCTCAAACAGCTTCAGAAGCTGCCGTTTTGTCAGCTCTTCGTTCTTTGACAGATGGTATTTCAGCGTCAGCAGCAGCGCCGTCTGTGTTTTGATGCAGCAGCGGCCTGTTGCGCTGTAATATTCTTCCTGTACCACAGCAAACTGCTCCTCGGACAGCTTCTGATACTTCTCCTGCTCCTCGCGGTATCCCAGCACACCGGCCGCTTTTGCCACGATTCCTGCGCTGATCGCATAATACAGGTTTGCAATAAACTCCTCGTCCGTTGCACCCATGACCTGCTCAGCGCCCTGCACCGGATTGTCAAGCGCCAGCCAGTCGCCAAAGTGGAATACATATCTCCAGCCATGGTTGTCCCCATCCACTTTCGTGATGTAGTCCACCCACGATTTCATGCTCACAAACTGATCTTCCAGAATGCTCTTGTCCCCATAAAACAGATATAGATTCCACGGAATGATACACGCCGCATCGCCCCAGACACACGCTGCATCCTCGATGCCGCACGATGGCACCACATGCGGCACCTTTCCGCCGAGCACGCTCTGCTCTTTTGCCATGTCGTACAGGTATTTTGCATAGAATGCATACGTATCTTCGAGATACATTGCCGTCGGCGAGAATACCTGCGCATCTCCCGTCCATCCCATGCGCTCGTCACGCTGCGGGCAGTCGGTCGGAACATCTACAAAATTGCACTTTAAGCCCCAGCGCACATTGCTGATGAGCTGATTGACCAAATCACTTCCTGTTTTCATCCAGCCTGTCGCTGTGATGTTGCTGTAATAAGAAAGACCCGTGAAATCCTCTTTTTTCAGATCCGGAATGCCTTCGATCTTCACGTAACGGTAGCCGTAGAACGTAAAATGCGGCACAAGATCCATTTCGGTCCCATCGGAAATATAGATGTATTCGGATTTTGCACTCCGCAGATTGTCATTGTAGAAATTGCCGCGCTGCAAAATCTCACCTGTCTGAACATGAACTTTGGTTCCTGCCGGCACGTTGACATGCAGCTTGAAAATTCCCGTAAACTCCTGCCCCATATCGAAGACCAGCTCGCCGGCCGGAGTATGAAGCAGTTCTTTAGGTTCAAACGTCTCATGAATCGTCACCGGAAGGCTCATGCGTTCCGTCAGTTCTCCTTTTGGTGCCTCACAAAAAACCGCCTTCTCCAATGGCAGTTCCGACAGCGTGTCGTCCCGGTGCTCACCGTCGTAAAGATTCGAGAATGCAATTTTACTGCGCCGCACCTGCCACGATTCATCCGTGCCAATCACCTCTTCCGAACCGTCCGCATACGTCAGATGCAGCTCCGCAATCAGCTTCCACTCATTGCCGTAAAATCCCTTGTCCTCAAACGCACTGAATCCAAACCGCGCCTTGTACCAGCCGTTTCCAAGCAGCACACGGAGCATTCCCTGTTTTGAAACCTCCTCTGTCACATCATACGTCTGATACTGTACCCATTCATTGTAATCATTGCTGTACGGCGTCAGGTACTCATCCCCGACACGCTTCTCATCCACATACACCTCATACAGTCCAAGTCCGCAGACATACAGCCTGGCCTTCGCTACCTCTTTTGCCGGAACAATTTCTTTTTCAAAATATGGATGACGGTTCTCCTTACTGTCACAGGAAATCCATTTTCCTGTCCATGCTTCATTCCGTTTTCCGGTCTCAAAAAACTGTACTTCACTCACCGCCGTCTCCCCGGCATCACTGCCCGCTTCCACGTTCCAGTAATACCGCGTTCTCGCTCCAGATCCAGCTTCACCGGATAGAAAAGACTGCTCGCCTTATCATCCTCTCCGGAATCAAACAGCAGATGCTCCATCGCTGCATCCGATGCTACACGGATTCTCGCATAGCTCTGTTTTTTTCCTTCCGCGTCTTTCACTTTCCAGGAAAAGACCGTTCTCTCCATTCGGAACCCCATTGGATTTTCCAGATGATTCACCTGTGCGTGATAAATTTTCATTTCAATATCCTCCTCCATCTTATTTTTGAAAATTCCCCATTTTCTCATTTTATCATGATCCTTTCGAGAAAAAAGGTTCTGTTTTGCAGGAAAAAACATCTTTATTTGCACCATTTCCTGCCCACCAGACATCTCCCCGGATTGCCAGAAAGTATGGGACATTTTCCCTTTTTCGGGCTACACCGAAACTAATAAGAGCCTGTGCTTTCCTTTCCTCTCCGCCGCAGTGCGATCCTGCCCGGAGGCTTTTTACTTTCGGGAAAATTCAACGAAGTTCCTGTAAGTAAAATGCCGGATTCTTTGAACCGCCCCAAGAAATCAGATTTTTTAGATCTAACTTTTTAGGACGGTTCATCCGACATTTTTCCGGAATTTTCCGGCTCTATCTTCAGTTTCTATCTTCAGTTCAGCAATTCATCCGCCAGCGTTCTCTTCGGCACATAGTGCACATCGTTCTCATCCCGGTAATAATTCGTATTCCCATCCTCCGGCACATCCACCAGATGAATCTCCTCCGCCGGTTTTCCAAACGCCACAATCAAAAGCGGCCGGATCTCCTCAGGCAGTCCAAGCACTTCCATTACCTCGCCCGCCTGAAAATTCCCGATCATACAGCCGCCAAGTCCCTGCTCCACCGCCGCAAGCAGCATCGTCTGTGCCACAATCCCGACATCCTTCTGATACCGGTTCAGATTCTCATCAATCCTCTTATCCTGGCAGATCACAACAAAGCCCGTCGGCCGTTTCCCCGGATGCGGCAGTACCATATCCGGCAGCGCCCGCGCCCACTTTGTCAGCCCCTGCACCTTCTCCACTTCTTCCGGCTCCCACGCCAGAAAATACTTCAACGGCTGCTTATTCACACTCGAAGGACAAAGCCGCGCGCAATCCACAAACACTTCCAACGTCTCCCGCGAAATCCGCACCGACTCATCAAATCCACGATAACTCCTGTTTTTTAATACCAGATCCTTTAACATCATTCTTCATCCTCCTGTCTTAACTTTTCTTTCTATCTCCCACTCTACCACACCTCCCACCCCCTATCAATCACCTTTTTCTCATTTTCCCTCTTGACATACTTTGATATTCAAAGTATTATATATCTAGTTTTCAAAACCATATAGTAAGGTTTTTAACATTACATTTTTACCAATACCAGATCCCGTGCCCGCCGCCGTGTCGGGGATGTTCCTCCAGGATGGCGCGGTTTCGGAGGCCAGGAAACTCTAAGGCTTTGGGATTTGCTAAGGGCGCTTGAAACGGCGAACTCGCTGCGCTCAGACAGTGCCGTTTTTTCAAGCAACGCAAAATTCCATAGCCTAAGAGTTTGCAGGCCTCCTGCAAATGCGCATCCTGGAGGAACATCCCCGACACGGCGGCGGGCACGGGATCTGGTATTGGTAAAAAATGTAATGTTAAAAAACCTTACTATATGGTTTTGAAAACTAGATATATAATACTTTGAATATCAAAGTATGTCAAGAGGGAAAATGAGAAAA
>ENA-OQCP01000139-OQCP01000139.1-human-gut-metagenome-genome-assembly--contig:-NODE-139-length-28978-cov-4.817857_pt1 | contig 28978 bp, 31 predicted proteins | sample MGYA00242760_ERZ504583 | MGnify/ENA primary metagenome ERZ504583 (study PRJEB26092, sample SAMD00036308) | human gut metagenome | host: Homo sapiens | study: EMG produced TPA metagenomics assembly of...
TATTAATCTGCTTGATAGCATCTGTCTGTGTCTCAAGTGTCTCTGCGATTCCATTAACCTCATCTGTGATAGTCTTGGAATTCAATGATAATTTGGCAATATTCGTCATTTTTTGACATATCGCCTGATTTTAGAAACGATTTATAGTCAAATACACTAATTTCCCGCTTATTACACCTCGAAATCCATACATGCCCTATTTGCAGTAAACGGTCTCACCTTGGTATCTGCCACTGTAACATGCTTAGGATTCTTTGCATACGCTGCAAGTGCATCAGCATCTTCAAATGTAGTATCTAGCATCACATCTACAGTAGATGTCGGAAGATAATCTGTGCGCACTGAAATGTCGATCATTCCCGGAATCTGTCCCTTAAGTCCCTCTAAGCCTTCCTTTATGCCGGCACGTATTTCCTTCTTCTGTGCCTCTGTGTACTCATCCTTGAGTGTCCATAAAATAATGTGTTTAACCATTGTGTGCCTCCTGAGTTTATCCAAGTTTAAATTTGATAGTAACTATAGGTCTCACCCGCTTTTTTGTTCTCTGCGGTTCTGAATAGTTACGATTTTAAATTTACCATTAGATTAAATTGTAATTTACATATTTAGATTAGTATAGCATTAATATAAGGAAATGTCACTTCATATTTGATTGATTGAAAATTCATTCGACCTTCGTTGATTAGTAACTAGGGGGCGAACGAGAAAGGAGGGATAGATGGACATGAAACAAACTGTATCTCCTTAATATATTTCACTTACCCTCCTTGTTTTTCAATTAATTTCTTCTTCTTCCCATGAAGTGTAACCCTCCCTCAAAATTATTTCTATCATTTCGTTTAGGTCACTATTGTTATTTGACAACTTCTGATTGAAACCGTGTGGACAATTCGCACACAATGGATTAATCTCCGCCGCCCGATGAAATCCTCCACCATTATTTAATATTTCCTTGATAATAACACCATTTTTAATTTCAAAATGTAGCGATGTTTCATCTGCATAACCAGTTTCTGGAATGAACCTTTCTGTAAATGCAAAATACTTTAAAATATGTCCTTTCCTATACTCATCTAAATAATCTTTTCTTATAAAGACCGTGCCACCAATAGGATCTGTGTAGTACGAATTTTTATTGTTATTACAGAATATTACAACTTCACCAGCCGAATTAATCCACGACATATTAGCATAAACTGGAGTCAGTTGAAAATAACATATCAGTTCTGCTGGCGGAAGCACTAAGGAAGTATTGTCAAATATTTCTGAATGATAATTTATATTTTTTACCTCTTTACATAACCACGGTTTTGAATCACACTTCTTATAATCACCTAAATTTCCAGCATAATCTTCCAATTCTATCGTAAGATACCTTGCCCCACCATTTCATGTATAGTTTCTTTTTCCGATGTACAGCACCATATATCATATGTATCTTTCCACCTTGTCTCATTTTTAGAGTCTTCATGCAAAGAAACTCTTCCCGCGAGTAAAACCCACTCAACACCTTTAATCTCAACCGCTTCAAAAAGTGATACTAAATTTCTACGAGTATTTGACACATCCCTTACCCACTCCAAGTCTTTCTTTTCCGGTAAATCGATTCGATTAATAACATATCCCCCAACTTTTCAATATAATCTTGATATGTCGCACTGGAGTTGCTATATACACATCCTCGCCATATTCAATAGGATCATATACTTCATACCCAATACTGTTTTGATAATTATTATATGTTGCAAACTCATTTGTAAAGTAGTTACACATAAGACTCCCATAGTAAATACCGGTAGCAACATCAACACACTTCATAAATATTGAGTTTTGAAACTCCTCTTCTCCTCCAATTCGTTCAATTTCATCATATGGTTCTTGAAATAGAGAGAATATTTCTTTAATAACCGATTCAAAGGAAGCAAAAAACGCATTATTATCCAACACTTGTTTTCGCAAATCAATATTATACTCAGATTTAATATGATTCTCAAAAGACATCAAGCCATTACACTCTCCTGTTTTTACACACAGGAACTTTTCCTCAAAAAAATGATTTATCTTAAAAATATCCTGCTTGTCTACCTGCAAAAAACGTGTATGCATATCAATATGTTCCTTCGACCAATACCGGAATGGTAAAAAATCTTTATTCATAAGATCTACGCTAAAGAAAATATCATTTAACGAATCTGATATAGGCACAACATTATTCAAATCATACAAATTTTCTCTATCCCACTTTATATAACCATAATCATCATGTAAATAAACCGCTATTCTTTTAATACTTCTTGCTAATAAATATGTTTCACATATTATTAAATTCTTAAAGAAGCTCGAAATTTCTTCGTCATCTTGTAGATAATTTACTAAAACATAAATTATTGACTCCTTTATGTATGGGTCTACAATACTTTCATACATATCAATCAGAACACTTTTATATTCCGTATTCTGTCTTACTACTTCATATAATAATTTCATTGCAAGACAACGTACATCTTTGTTTGGTGCTGCGCAACACCACAATGCATAATAAAATGCTTCCTCCACTCTTCTATCCTTGCCATTATTAAGTGTAAGAAAATATATAATGTTTTTAAGTCTTCCCTTCACTCGTCCCAGAAAGTGTGTCCCGGATAAGGCTAAAGATAACTCTCTTAACTGATTTTTTTCTACTGTATAGTATGAGTTTAAATAATTCACACAATTGAATGGCTTATCTGTATAACCTCCAAATATAGTAATCAAGCTATTTTTCTCTATGGGTTCAAATGCTTTAATAAATTCAACAATATTTTCTTTGCTAAAGTTGATTTTAACAAGCGTTTCATATTGCAATGAATCCATTAATTTTGTTTCTTTTAACAATTCTGCAATATACTCATAATCTGGTGCCAGATTATCAAATATAGCCAAAATCACAGCTTCCTCCATATTATAGAGCTTGCCGGTCTTTTGTGATATAATTCTCACCTGCTCATCAAATGCTTTTCCCGTAATATCTTCAAATAACGAACGTGCAATCAAAAAATCAGTTAACGAATCAATGGCAAAGAAATAATAATGTCTATCGTCATAATCGTACTCACCTATAATCCCTGCTTGTCTTAAAATACGTATAAAGACATCGCCCGATTTAATAACTATAAGCAAATTTTCTATATCAATTTCTTTAACATCTTGTTCATACATCCATTTAGCTACTCTTTTAATATCTTTCCAAATTTCAATAGGATCTGTGGATGAAATCTGCCCCTTAAAGGTTTTCTTTATAGAATTTTTTATATAATATTCTAAAATAAAGGTAATTGAGCTACGCTATTTACCTTTTCCTCTATTAGTTTTTCATCACTGAGTGCTCTGCAAAGCATATTCAATAATAATGCATTATTCGAAAATAGAATATCTTCATATTTGTAAACATCTGGAACTGACATCTTTAAGAGTTCATTCAATGCAGATTCAAAAGAAACCCCAGGGAAAGCATACTCAGCCTTTGCCATTTCCTTATATTCCTCAAGGATCTGATTATCCATAGCATTTGTTCTGTATGTCAATATAATTCTTATTTTAGAAAGATGAACTAAATTCCGAAGTACATTCAATAGCTCTAATTGCCCCTTTTCGGACATTTCATTTATTGCATCTACAATAAATACAAAACCTTTTTCACCAGCTTCGGCAACTTCGTTGACATCAACATTCTGCAAATTCTTTTCAAATTTTCCATAGATACACAAATGTGGAATACCATTATGTTCAAATTCTTCTTCAAGACATTTAATAAAATAACTTTTTCCTATTCCGCCTTCTCCAGAAATCAAACAAAACTCCTGCTGCCGAATGCATTCTTCTACTCTATATAAATCAAGACCGTACCAATCTCATTTTTATTATGTATAACATTAATTAATACTTTTATTTCTTGAATAAATTTAGCTCTATCAGTTGCGAAAAAATCAAATTGAGAATAATACTTGTTTAATTCGGCAAGTTCCGTTTTAATATTTTCCTCATTTCGGTCGTGATGTATGGGAGGAAGTTTTCCAATAAGTGCATCAAGGAAATCAGGATTTTCCCATTCCATCGAAAAATCATTTTTACTTATCTGTAACATTCTTTTTCTTTGGTTCTCATTTAATGCTTTATAATCATTACCCTTGCCTGCCTTTCTTCATACTGTGCAAACCGATTTGAATATATTAACAGATGGTACTTTCTGAAATTAAAGTACCATCTATAGCATATACTATTCTTTCCGCTGCTCTAACTGTTCCTTTGCATTAGCAATTGCCAACGACAACTTTTTCTCCAAGAACTCTTTAGGTAGCATTTTCGTCAAATACTGCCCCACCTGTATACTTCCATGATCTAATTTCATTAATTCAATCGTTTCTTGTGATTTTTCTGCACATAAAATTAATGCTACCGGGCTTTCTTCTCCTTCGGCTTTCTCATATTTTTCAAGCCAACGAGGATATAACTCTGTCTGCCCCTTATCTTGAGGTTCAAACTCGCCAAGTTTTAATTCTATCAATACCAATCTCCCAATCATCAAGATTAAAACCTTTTTGCCACAATTCTTCTTCTGTCAGTCCTGTCAACTCACAGAGTTCTTCTTCTGTTTCAAATACCACTAAATTCAGCATAATATCCCTCCCACAATTCAAGCACGACTTGCAGACTCTTTCGACGTTGAATCTATTATTATCAACTCCAAAACTTTCTTGCCTTGTCTTATATTTTGCTCATGCAGTTCTTTCAATTTTTTTACCTTTAACGGGTTTCCTACATCTACCAGAACATAAACTAATTTATCTGTATTTTCAGCTTTTCCATACTCTTCAACTTGCACTTCATAACCATGCAAATACTGAGAATTAGAAGACAACTTCACTTCAATTAAAGTTTTATCTTGTCCTCTGCTTACTTTAAAGTCCGCAGGGCCTCTTCCCTCATCAGGTTCACAACTCATATCAAGATTATTCTTTTCTATGTAACATAAACCAGATAAATGAATAATTCTCTGAAGAATTTTTTCTCTATTACGACTACTTGCATCTTGAATTACTTCCCAGCCTTTATTGTTCTCAACCCACTGTTTAAAATATTCCATTATTTCTAATGCTGCCGCCTTACTATCAATAGCCTCAATCTGCAATTTTGTCTTCCATGACATATCCAATTTTGCAATTCTCTGCCAAATCTTTTCTAACAGGTACTCAATTCTATCTTCTGGGTTATATAAGTCTAATTCTTCTTTCTTATATTCATCTACTACATACTGACATGTATTACTATCCGTAAATACTTTTTCACGCAAATACTGTTTTTTCAATGAAGCTGAATATTTTGACCACTCTTCTGCAACCTGCTGATTCATTACTGAACGAATAATATTATTTTCTGTCACAACCGAATCAATTTCTTCCCACGATTTCGCTATTGGAAGTTTATGTAAAATTTCTATTGGAAGCAATAAAATCTCATGTTTTCTATAAGGATTGAGCATATATGATCCTACGAATTTTTATCCGGATACTTCACCTCATCTATTCCACATTCCATGTAAACTCTTTTTGTATAGGCTTCTATATCCGGAAGAATAATTGTTGCAATCATGTCACTCAATCTATCAGGTCCTACGTCATTTTGAAACAAAGGTAACAATTGAAAAAATTCAGGATCAGTAATTCCAGCTTTAACAATATCATATGCTGTCTCAATTACTCTTTTTGACAATTGCGGTCCAAATCCTGAACCAGGTGCTTTTTCTGAGAATCCAAGACCTATACCATTCACTTCAGAGAAATCAAACAATGTCAATGCTTGTCTAAAAAATATATCTGATATATTCTTTTTCTCAGCACGGTCAAGCAACTTATTATTTTTCGAAACAAATCATTAATCCTTTGATAAGACTCTTGGAACTCATGTGTTTTTGCTGTTTTCAATCTTAAGATGTTGATAAAAAAACCGTTATCATTATCCAACACCGGGTCAAACACACCATTATCCTCAAAATATTTTCCTACATCAATATAATCCGACAAAAGCATTAACCATCCACCTCTCTTTCATAAAAGAACTCTTACTCAGTGTATAAGAAAATTCTCCAACCAAATCTTACTCAATTTTCACGAATCGCTAATTTGCCAGTTTCCTTAAAACCAAATTTCTTCCAAAATATTTTACCATCCTCTGCAGGTTCCAACATATAGGTCTTATCATCTTGCAATATTTTGGTTACGACTTTTGTGCCTATCCCTTTGTGTCTAAATGTCACCGACATTCTCATATCATTAATAAAAACCCCTTATATTTTTTCGGTACTCCCAATAGACTTACCATTTTCTTTTCATTATTACTTAACCGTTCACAATCTATCATCGAAATAAAACCAATATTGTTACTTATTATTCTCCAAAAACGCTTATAAACAAGAATCACTTCAATTCCCGGATTCCATATTTTTTTAATCGCAAAATAGTTAGCTTCTTGAGATCATTCACATACTTCGGTAAAGGCTTCAATATCCTCATATTGAAACACTTGCAGAAATATCTTTTTGTCAATTTCAATGTACTCCATTTTTCACCTTCTTAATTATTTATTCTCTAATGTATCTAATCTCTGTTATTGTTTCTTTGAGTGTTGGAAATACAAGCTCAGCTTCTTCACCCCCGAACTATCTTTTTAGGATTTAAAGACTTAACCCCTTTAGACTGAACATCCCACAATCTATTCACATCACGATTCGCACCAGATACATCATTAAAACAATCTATAATAAAAACATCCATATCCCTGCTATCCTGACGACATCCAAAAAGATATAACATTGCTTTTGTTTCATATTCACTAGCCTTTTCATTGTTTCGTTCCGTCGTCGTAACTGGTACATCTTATCATCCCCTTCTCACATCCTTTGTTCTTTTCTATTTGTAATAACATTATCCCTCATAAGGACAATAATGCTCTGCCTTCGACTGAAACTCCTTCAAATCACAAATCTTCACATCATCATCAAACTCGGCTATGGTCACTCCATCAAAACCATCCACATTGCCCTCGTAATCACATTTAAAATACCATTCCACAACAACTGTATTCCCGGTAACAATCACACGCTTTATTTCCCACTGCAAAACAGTACCTTTCCGGTTCCAATCTTCAAACCATCTGATTATCTGTCCATTGCCTTTATACACCGGACCATAACACTCGCTGTAAATAATATCGTCGCTGAAAATCTCCTTTACAGCAGCAACATCTTTATCCAGCCAACATCGAAAGTATTTTCTAATAACTTCTTCCATTCTGTACTCCCCTTCATCCTCTCAATCGTTTCCGCCACAGAAATACACTCCGTATATCTGCCCTCCCACATAAACTCATTATAATACTTGTAACTCTGCTCTCCTGTCATAAAAGCATTATCAAATGTAGAATTTGCACTCTCATGCACAATCATTTTAAAACCATGCTCAAAACCACATTTGATTGTTGAATCAATACGGTAAACGGTTTGCAATCCAACAACTGCTACTGTGCGGACATTCTTTTCCACCAAATACTCCAACACCCCGTCCCCTTAAAAGAACTATTTACTGTCTTATCATAAATCTGCTTTCTCGGCCTCTCAGTTCTTTATATTTTTCTGAACTATATACCAAATCTACAATAGCATCTAATAAATCATTTATAAAATCTTCTCGCAGTTCTTGAATATCTTGGAATGCGATACTTACACCATAATGTTCTTTATCTTCATCCAATATATCAAATTTTGTTTTATTATATGGACGTCTCTAAATAGGGTATCATTTTTCAATAACCTTTCTTTAATGTCCGGTTCCTTCAGATTATTCATATTTCAATCCTTTTGTTACACTCAATCGCTTTATGTCTGCAATGCTATTGCAATCTTTTTACATATTCATAAATTCGTTTCAACATTCCGTCTTTATCTACTCCTAATTCTCCACGGATTTTGTCATCAAATCCCATATACGTATTAAATCCAAGCATATATACAGCCATTGCCATAGATAGCTCGCCATTTTCATCACCATACAATGATGCTACTTTTCTCAATTCATCGATAACCGTATCATGTGGCACTTCGACCCCGCCTTCTTCATTTACAACAGAATTAATTACCTCCGGCAATACCATACACATCTTATAAAATGCATCTTCTTCACCAGTGAGAATTGCATAAAACTGATCCATACTAACACGCCGAATCAATCTATGCTGTACATTTTTTCCATCAACTTTTGTTGACCATTTTATATTCTGTGATTTTTTTGCAATTGCTTCAACCAACAGACACGCACAATCATCGTCTTCCAAAATCTGGCCTTGCATTTTTATATATGTTTTTGCTGAAGATGCAGAATTCATAGTATTGTGTTTATTCTTCATTTCTACATATATTGTATGCACAATATCTCCATCCGGCATTTGTATGCCTTCTGGATTTTTGTATATAACATCCAGCCTGCCTGTGGTACTTCACAGCCTTTGAAATAAGAAAAAATATTCTGATGAAAATATCCTATATCATTATTATTAGACTTATCTCTCTGCCTGAAAATTTCATTATTTACAATTTCTTCCCAACTTGTACGATACACCGACTTATCAAAAATCAGCTTAATCGGATCAATCAGGTTACTATTAAACCGCTTCAAATCATACGATTCAAGCTTTTCCCCATATTTCATAATTGTTGCTCGTACATGCTTCTTAAAATCTTCTTCTGATATAAAATCTAGATTCCACGACATTTATTTTACCTCCTCTAATGATTTATGTATCTCCAACCCAATTTCATATGCTAAGTTGACAGGAACAGCATTTCCAACCTGTTTATACTGAGATTGAACACTTCCACAAAACTGCCATTCATCTGGAAATGTTTGACATCTTGCATTCTCTCGTACTGTAAACGGTCTTGCTTCCAATGGATGACATCTTTCTGTTTGCTTTTGTGAGGGTGAAGTCAATACCGTCAATGATGGTTCATCCAGACTCATTCTCCTAAGTATTCCTGTTCTTCCACCTTCCATATCCCAGCAACTTTTCATATATGCTTTTGCAATCTCCGGATCAATATCTCTCCAATAACCTCCAGGCGGAACTAATTCAAATATTTTCCTTTTATTTTCTCCGTATGGTACTCCTGGTCCTTCTGGACAATCCAATAAAACATCTCTCAACACAGGCTTATAATCATGTTCTTTTGGAAACGAGTATGAAACTTTCCCCACTAAATCTTTTCTAATTCCAACAGTAATTAGCCTCTCTCTTTTCTGCGGCACACCAAAATCCCACGCATTTAGAACCTTTTTCTGAATAGTGTATCCCGCTTGTTCAAAAATATTTGTTATCGTTGCATATGTTCTTCCTTATCATGAGTCATCAACCCCGCACATTTTTCAAATAAAAACATTTTTGGTTGCAATTTCTGCAAAAAAGTTGCATAGTGATAAAAAAGGGTACCTCTTGCATCTTCAAGTCCTAATCTTTTTCCGGCATAAGAAAAAGCCTGACACGGTGCCCCTCCCGAAAGCAAATCCAGTTCGCCTTTTTTTATACCAAAATAATCTTCCAAATCCAAACAAGAAATATTAGCTACATCATCATGAATAACTCTCCAGTTCGGTCTATTTTTCTTCAAAGATTCTGCTGCATCTTTATCAAATTCTATTAATCCCAATGATTTAAATCCAGCTTTTTCTATACCTAAAGCCAAACCGCCAGCTCCAGCAAACAGTTCTATAGTTGTAAATGCATCACTATCGATTTGCACTGGTTCTTCTTTTTGTATCTCTACAACATCTTCTATCTTACAATTTAATGTAAAACATATTTTTTCTATTGATTCGAATGAAACGGGCTCATTCTTTCCTAACCGAGCTAACACATTAAAACTTATTCCTGACGCTTCCTTCAATTCTGTGCGGTTCATTTTTTTATCTATCAGTAATTTCCATAATTGTTATAACAAATCGCCATCTGAATTCCTCCAAAATCAAAAATAATTCTAATCACATTTTATCATATACTACATGTTGCAACAAGCAGTTTTCTCACCATATGGTTAGATTTCCTCTTTCTTATTTCTTAACCCTCGTTCTTTACTTCCAGCAACCAAGAAAAATAAGAGCTTTGTAAGCTCCTCAATTTCATCGTTCTCTTTTGATATTTCTATACAACAGAAAAACCCGTAGAACCGAAGTTCTACGGGTTTTTTATGTTTAAACACACCATTATCTTACGATAACAAATCCATATTCAGATTGTATTACTCGATAACTGTAGCAACACGTCCAGATCCTACTGTACGTCCACCCTCACGATACTTTAATATCATTTTACCTCATATTTTTTATGGTTTTCTCTCCAAAATACAGTGAAAAACGACTGATTTGTACTATTTATTTTTATTTGCCTGATTTCTTGGCACCGTTTTGGCACCAGAAGCCTCAGTCAAAAAGCTTCTCTTCTGCTGTTTATACTCTTCTCTATCAGCTTTAATTTATAGCCAAAAAGCAGCCAGTTTTTCATATAAATAATTTCTAATAACTTTTATCGCCTTTCTTCAAAGGAGAAAACGTAATCTTATTTGCCAAAAGAAAAAGAATTATTATTACAATACCAAATCCCACAAAAAGTGAACTTGTATCAACAACAGTAACTTTGTATATAATACTAATCACAAAAGATACCACTGGCGCGCATGCGTATGTAAGTGAAAATCGAATTGCAGAAACACGTCCTATATATTCTTTAGTAACTTCTTTTACAAATTTCACTTGTACATAAGTAATCATTAATCCCAATGCTGCACCAATTATTATCGAACCGATTAGCAACAGTAATTTTTGAGTTATAGGATTTGCAATATATTTTGAAACAAATGCAATAAAAACATAGTATACACCTAAAACAATTCCACAAAATGTAACAAGTGTATTATTTTTTTTCTCCTCTTTCATTTTTGCAAAAGTCAATGATCCCAAAATAGTACCAATAGTTACGCTTACACTTAGTAATGAAACAATTTTGGCATCTCCACTAAACATTTCTCTTGCAATCGGGGCGAGCAGTGCATCAAATGGAACCACTGCTGAATTAATTAGAATACATAAAAAACATAGTTTTAATAGCTTCTTATGGTCAAATACATAACTAAATCCATCTCTAAGCGAAATTAAATATTCTCTGCCAATTATTCGGTTTGTCTTCTTTTCTTCTTGAACAGAAAATTCTATTTTTACTATAAGCAACGCTGATATTAAAAATATCAAAGCATCTATCGCTAAAGAAATACCTATTCCAAATGAACTAATCACTATGCCTGACAAGCCAGTTCCAACTAATACTGCTATTTTGGTACAAGACACATTGACACTTACACCTTTATCATAATGTTCATTAGGAAGTACATGCTGAATAACTGCTACCCCTGCTGGCATATGAAATGCTTCTATTAATGAAATGGATATTGTCATAAAAACCAATATTAATGGTGAAAGCATGTTTTGTGTATATACATATAATATATACAAAACTAACAGAACTCGAGCTATATCTGAAAGTACTAACACTTTCTTTTTATTCATATTCTCGACTAATGGACCTATAAATGGTTGAATAATTACAGAAGTAGCTTGATTAATACCAAAAATAATCGCAGACCACCCTGCACTATTTGTAAGTAAATATACCAACCATGTAAAAAGTATTGTATCTAATGAATCACCACAGCGGTTAATAATATTAGAAGTCAGCAGATAAACATAATTGTGGTTATGATATAACTCATGTTTATTCATATTTGTTACCTCTCTAATCATAATTTAGATTGTTTAATTTCGCAAGCTATCTTATAAAGATCCTGATGTTTTAAAGCCGCTGCTTTTTCTATAACATTATCAATTTCTGATATATCATTAAGTGATTCCAAATATTTTTTCCATTTTTTCATTTCAACATTATATGCACAGTATCTATTTTCACTTTCAAATGAGCCGTTAATGCAATAACGACTATTACTACATCCTCCTAAGCATCGTTCTGTATAACGACATTCTCTGCAAAATCCTTTTAACTTACTACTATCAAAATTTCTATTCCACTTAAAAGAGTCCGGACTTTCCCAAATCGACTTTAAAGATTTTTCACGAATATTTCCCACTACTAATGTTTTATCTCTAATAGAAGTACAAGCAACAATATCTCCATTATGCAGAATACCAATTACATGCTTTCCTGCTCCACAACCTGTCCAAGACCAATTATCATTAAGAAAATTCTCATTTACTTTTATATCTTTATTGCTATAATAACCTATGCAATCTGCCAAAACAATTAACAACTTACCTCCAATTTTATTATATGCAAAATCAATAATAGAAAGAATATCTTGAGGTTCTATAAGCCATTCTGGGCGTTTTGCAAAATTCCCCATTGGTAATGCAATCTGTAACTGCCAACTATTAACTCCCAAATCACTTAATAATTGATATAGTTCTTCCAATTCACATATATTTTCTTTATTTATTGAAGTTATTACTGATGTCGAAATATTATTTTTTCTTAATTCTTTCAATGCTTTAATACTTTTATTGAATGATCCCGATCTCCGTATAAAATCGTGAGTTTTTTCAAGACCATCAATACTTAAACAGACACTTCTAATTCCTGATGTTATCGCATTATGAATAAAGTTTTCATCAATCAACCAACCATTTGTAATAATACTTGTTATTATGCCATTATCTACTAATCTTTTCGCAATAATATGCCAGTCACTACGTGTCGTAGGTTCCCCTCCAGATAATGTAATAACTTTTAATCCCAAATCTTTTAATTGGTCACACACCTCAAGAGCTTCTGATGTATTCAACTCATCGGGTAGCGCTTCTGCACAACTTGAACCGCAATGTTTACAACGCATATTACAACCCATTGTTATTTCCCATACAGCTGTAGTTAATTTATTCATATATTCTCTCCTATAATCCTTTTTAAATAAAAAAGACCTACTCTATATTTCTTTTTACATAGAGCAAGTCTTTTCTACAAACTACATTCTCACACCTGTTCCGTACATAACTGGTCCAAATAAGTTCTTAGAGGTTTTTAATTCAGAAATCTCTACAAATTCCAAGCTCAATTCTTCAAGATTAAACATTTTTATCCACCTCCCGTTTATTGAATTTATCTTAAGAATACATCTCTTATTTTCAAATGTCAAGTTATTTTCATTATTTTTCCCAAATTTTGAGTTCAAATTCTCGTTTTATTTGTAACATATTTTCCATTTTCTACGCATACATCAGATCTCTTAACCACTTATAAATGTCCGTAAAATTGCAAAAGCAACTGGAATCAGTGCTACAACCTTATATTCAATCATTCAAAAAGATTCCAATATTCGATTTGATTTTGCTTTAAGACTTGCAAACGAATTGCAAATTGATGTGAATGAGATATGTTCTGCCAGTCCATTTTCTGACACAATTAAGGAAGAAGAGATTTATCCTACACTTCCAGACGGTTTGAACGGAGCCTTAGACGCAAGTCGTGTAAAGACTTACTTAAAAAATTCTATGTATCCGTTGATGTATCTTTTTGGCAAAAATAGTATGCCTGATGTAGATAATCTACTTACATCATTCTATCAGCTTGATGATGAAGCCAGACAGGAAGTTGTAGAAACAATCCGTCTGAAACTGCAATATCATCGAGATCCGAAACGTGCTGAACAGATCAAGCAGATTAAAGGTTGGTAAAAAATCACTCCTGTGAATGGCAAACATTCGCAGGAGTTTCTTTTTGGGCACCGTTTTGGCACCACTGGTCTTATTTTTCAATTTTAAATTTATCTGTATTTTATCTTGCTGATAAATATTTCGCTATTTCTCTACTTATATTTTTTCAAATCATTCTCTCTTTAAGATACAGAAAAACCCGTAGAACCGAAGTTCTACGGGTATCTTACGTTTAGACACAACGTTATCTTACGATAACAAATCCATATTAAGATTGTATTACTCGATAACTGTAGCAACACGTCCAGATCCTACTGTACGTCCACCTTCACGGATAGCGAATGTAAGACCCTGCTCCATAGCTACTGGATGGATGAGCTCGATTGTCATCTCTACGTTATCACCAGGCATGCACATCTCTGTTCCTGCTGGAAGCTCGCAAACACCTGTTACGTCTGTTGTTCTGAAGTAGAACTGTGGACGATAGTTGTTGAAGAATGGAGTATGACGTCCACCCTCGTCCTTTGTAAGAACGTAAACCTGAGCTGTGAACTTACGGTGACATGTTACTGTACCAGGCTTAGCAAGAACCTGTCCACGAACGATCTGGTCACGGTTAATACCACGGAGAAGTGCTCCGATGTTATCACCAGCCTGAGCCTCGTCTAACTGCTTACGGAACATCTCGATTCCAGTAACAACAGTCTTCTGAACGTCCTCTTTAACACCAAGGATCTCTAACTCGTCGTTGAGGTGAAGTGTACCACGCTCTACTCTACCAGTTGCAACAGTACCACGACCTGTGATTGTGAATACGTCCTCTACTGGCATAAGGAATGGCTTATCTGTATCACGCTGTGGATCTGGGATATAAGAATCAACAGTATCCATAAGCTCCATGATCTTGTCTCCCAAGGTCCCATTGGATCCTCAAGAGCCTTAAGAGCTGATCCCTGGATGATTGGGCAATCATTGAATCCGTACTCCTCAAGCTGCTCTGTAACTTCCATCTCTACGAGCTCGATAAGCTCTGGGTCGTCAACCATATCACACTTGTTAAGGAATACGATGATGTAAGGAACACCTACCTGACGAGAAAGGAGGATGTGCTCCTTTGTCTGAGCCATAACACCATCAGTAGCAGCAACAACGAGGATAGCACCATCCATCTGAGCTGCACCAGTGATCATGTTCTTTACGTAGTCAGCATGTCCAGGACAGTCAACGTGTGCGTAATGTCTCTTTTCTGTCTCATACTCAACGTGAGCTGTAGAAATTGTGATTCCACGCTCTCTCTCCTCTGGAGCCTTATCAATGTTAGCGAAATCTGTAGCTGTGTTACCAGCGACACGAGCTGCTAATACTGCTGTAATAGCTGCTGTTAAAGTTGTTTTACCATGATCTACGTGACCGATGGTACCAATATTACAATGTGGTTTTGTTCTTTCAAATTTAGCCTTTGCCATTTTGAAACGTCCTCCTTAAACTTTTATGCCCCATGGGCTTTTTTTATAATCTACCGACTGCTTTGATTATACGAAATAATCAAAGTTTTTTCAAGTAAATTTTATGGCAAATCCCCCTTTTTCAAGGGGAAATGCCTTTATTTTTGATTTTTATACCACATATAGTATATATATCATCATTTGTACTATAAATTGTTTGCTAATTTGCAATTATTTTGCGTGGTTAGCAAGAACCTTGTCCTGTACATTCTTTGGAACCGGCTCATATCTATCGAAGAACATTGAGTAGTTTCCACGTCCCTGTGTCTTAGAACGAAGGTCTGTAGAGTAACCGAACATCTCTGCAAGTGGTACATATGCATGTACAATCTTTCCACCGCCGAGATCGTCCATACCCTCGATACGTCCACGACGAGAGTTAACATCACCGATAACGTCTCCCATGTACTCCTCAGGCATTGTAACCTCTACCTTCATGATAGGCTCAAGTAATACAGGTGCGGCCTTTGCCATAGCCTCTTTGAAACACATAGATCCGGCAATGTGGAATGCCATCTCTGATGAATCGACCTCATGGTAAGATCCATCATATACTGTTGCATGGATACCAACTACTGGGAATCCACCAAGAGAGCCGGCCTTTGTAGCCTCCTCGATACCTTCGCCGATTGATGGGATGTACTCCTTTGGAATAGCACCACCGACAACCTCTGAATCGAACTTGAAAAGTTCTTCTCCATTGGCATCCATTGGCTCGAAGCGAACCTTACAGTGTCCGTACTGTCCACGTCCACCTGACTGCTTAGCATATTTGTATTCCTGATCAACAGCCTTTGTAAATGTCTCCTTGTAAGCAACCTGAGGTGCACCAACGTTTGCCTCAACCTTGAACTCACGGAGAAGACGGTCAACGATGATCTCAAGGTGAAGCTCACCCATACCAGCGATGATTGTCTGACCTGTTTCCTGATCAGTATGAGCACGGAATGTAGGATCCTCCTCTGCAAGCTTTGCAAGAGCCTCACCTAACTTACCCTGTCCAGCTTTTGTCTTTGGCTCGATAGCGAGCTCGATAACTGGCTCTGGGAACTCCATAGACTCAAGTATAACCGGATGCTGCTCATCACAGATTGTATCACCTGTTGTTGTGAATTTAAATCCAACAGCAGCAGCGATATCACCTGAGTAAACCTCGTCCAATTCCTGTCTCTTATTAGCATGCATCTGAAGAATACGTCCGATACGCTCTTTCTTATCCTTTGTTGCATTTAATACATAAGAACCTGCCTTACATTTTCCTGAGTAAACACGGAAGAATGCAAGCTTTCCTACGAATGGATCTGCCATGATCTTGAATGCAAGTGCTGAGAATGGCTCATCATCTGATGAATGTCTCTCAATCTCATTTCCATCAAGATCTGTTCCCTTGATTGAAGGGATATCTGTAGGAGCTGGCATGTACTCAACAATAGCGTCAAGTAACTTCTGTACACCCTTGTTACGGTATGCAGAACCACAACATACAGGTACTGCTGTACACTCACATGTTGCTTTACGAAGAACCTTCTTCATATCCTCTACAGATGGCTCCTCACTCTCAAGATACTGCATCATGAGATCGTCATCTAACTCACAGATTTTCTCAATGAGCTCTGTACGGTACTCTGCAGCCTGATCAGCCATATCTCCAAGATCATCAGTAACTGTGATATCGTCACCCTTCTCATCATTGTAGATATAAGCCTTCATCTCGAAAAGGTCGATAATTCCTTTGAAATCGTCCTCTTTACCGATTGGTAACTGAAGTACGATAGCATTTTTTCCTAATCTTGTACGGATCTGGTCAACAGCTCCGTAGAAGTTTGCACCTAAGATATCCATCTTATTGATGAATGCCATACGAGGTACATTGTATGTGTCCGCCTGACGCCAAACGTTCTCTGACTGAGGCTCAACACCACCCTTTGCACAGAACACACCAACTGCGCCATCAAGTACACGGAGTGAACGCTCAACTTCTACTGTGAAGTCAACGTGACCCGGTGTATCGATGATGTTGATACGATGCTCAAGTGCTCCTGGCTTTGGTTTAGTGAACTCTTCAAGTGTCCAGTGACATGTTGTAGCGGCAGAAGTAATTGTAATACCTCTTTCCTGCTCCTGCTCCATCCAGTCCATGGTAGCAGTACCTTCATGAGTATCACCGATTTTATAGTTAATACCAGTATAATAAAGAATACGCTCTGTCAGTGTTGTTTTACCAGCATCGATATGAGCCATGATTCCAATATTTCTGGTTCTCTCAAGTGGATATTCTCTTCCAGCCAAGGTTTTTTCCTCCTATATTTAGTGTCCTATGCACAACCGGACTCTGTTACAAATCCGGTTCGCTGCATGAATCAAAAGCAAAGCTGTAAGCTTCTTACAGAAACTAGAATCTGTAATGTGCGAATGCCTTGTTTGCCTCTGCCATCTTGTGCATATCTTCTTTTCTCTTAACAGATGCGCCTGTGTTGTTAGCTGCATCCATGATCTCGTTAGCTAATCTCTCAGCCTGAGTTTTCTCTCCTCTGGCACGTGAGAATGCTGTTAACCAACGAAGGCCTAAAGCCTGACGACGATCAGGGCGAACCTCGATTGGTACCTGATATGTGGCACCACCGATACGTCTTGCTTTTACTTCGAGAGCTGGCATTACATTGTTCATAGCCTCTTCGAATACTTCAAGAGCTGGTCTTCCTGTCTTCTCTTCTACTGTAGCAAATGCTCCGTATACAATCTTCTGAGCTACGCCTTTCTTACCGTCTAACATAATGCTGTTAACAAGCTTTGTAACTACTTTGCTGTTGTACATTGGATCTGCTAATACGTCTCTTTTCTGAGTATGTCCTTTACGTGGCACGTTACTTCCCTCCTTAATCATGATATTTGTGGATTAATTCATCGGTACTCACATGTGTCTCTCTAATGTGTTCGTGCGGAATTGTATTCATAAAGTGAAATCCTGCATCTGCAGGTCTAATCCCAACACTAACCTACTTTAGTTCTGTTTGTGATACACAATGTTGCTAAATTATTTAGCAGCTTTTGGTCTCTTTGCGCCGTACTTAGAGCGGGCCTGTTTTCTGTTTGCAACACCTGCAGTATCTAATGTACCACGGATGATATGGTAACGTGTACCTGGTAAATCCTTAACACGGCCACCACGAATCAGAACAACGCTATGCTCCTGTAAGTTGTGTCCCTCACCAGGAATATATGAAGTTACTTCGATTCCGTTTGAAAGACGAACTCTGGCGATCTTTCTAAGAGCTGAGTTAGGCTTCTTAGGAGTAGCTGTCTTAACAGCTGTACATACACCACGCTTCTGTGGAGAAGAAGTGTTGATTGGCTTCTTCTGGAGAGAGTTAAAGCTTCTCTGAAGAGCTGGTGCTGTAGACTTCTTTACAGATGTCTGACGTCCTTTTCTTACTAACTGGTTAAATGTTGGCATTATTTTCACCTCCTGTTTTATTTTAAGCAGTGCAATCTTATGCACGCTAAGATATTATACAAATCCTTGTCTGTTTTGTCAAGACCAATTTTGTTTTCAATATAATACAAGAAAGAAGTCCGGTTTCCCGGACTTCTTTCTTTTTGGTTTGTAACAGCTTCTGTAGCTTAAGTACAAACATCAGTAATTATTCTTCATCAACTGATTCAGCATCTTTATCAATGACTCCGACTGCCTCTTCCTCTGCGAAATCCGCAAAATCATCATCAAAATCAAGTGTATCGTCATCGTTTACATCGCTGTCAAGCTTGATATTACGATAAATCTTCATACCTGTTCCTGCCGGGATGAGCTTACCGATGATTACGTTCTCCTTCATACCGATAAGCGGATCAACCTTGCCCTTGATTGCTGCCTCAGTAAGAACCTTTGTGGTCTCCTGGAATGAAGCTGCTGACAGGAATGAGTTGGTTGCAAGAGATGCCTTTGTGATTCCAAGTAATACCTGTGAGCCAACTGCAAGCTCCTTGCCCTCTTCCTCAAGCTTCTCGTTGAGCTCTAAGAAGTCAAGGGCATCAACCATGCTGCCCGGAAGTAAATCTGAATCTCCCGGCTCCTCTACGCGGATCTTCTGTAAGCACTGACGAACTATAACCTCGACATGCTTATCGTTAATCTCAACACCCTGTAAACGGTAAACACGCTGTACCTCGCGGAGCATGTAATCCTGAACCGCACGAACGCCCTTAATCTTGAGGATATCGTGTGGATTTACAGAACCCTCTGTAAGCTCGTCGCCGGCCTCAAGCTCCTGTCCGTCTACAACCTTGATACGTGAGCCGTAAGGAATGAGGTAAGCCTTTGTCTCGCCGGTCTCGTTGTTTGTAACGATAACCTCACGCTTCTTCTTTGTATCCTTGATTGTGGCAATTCCGCCGAACTCTGTGATAATAGCGAGTCCCTTAGGCTTACGTGCCTCAAAAATCTCCTCTACTCGAGGAAGACCCTGTGTGATATCTCCACCGGCAACACCACCTGTATGGAAGGTTCTCATGGTAAGCTGTGTACCAGGCTCACCGATTGACTGTGCTGCGATGATACCGATTGCTTCACCAACCTGTACTGCCTGACCTGTTGCAAGGTTTGAACCGTAACACTTAGCACATACTCCCATGTGTGAACGGCAGGTAAGTACTGTACGGATCTTAACCTGTGTGATTGGATTACCGTTCTCGTCAACACCCTCTGCCATAACCTTTGCTGCACGCTTTGGTGTAATCATATGGTTGGCTTAACGATTACATTGCCATCCTTATCGCAGATTGTGTTGCAAGAGAAACGACCTGTAATTCTCTCCTGAAGGCTCTCGATTTCCTCTCGACCCTCCATGAATGCCTTTACAACCATTCCCGGAATCTCACGTCCTGTGCCTGCACAGCAGTCTGACTCACGAACGATCATATGCTGTGAAACATCTACGAGACGTCTTGTAAGGTATCCTGAATCGGCTGTACGAAGCGCTGTATCTGAAAGTCCCTTACGAGCTCCATGTGCTGACATGAAGTACTCAAGTACGTCAAGACCCTCACGGAAGCATGACTTGATAGGAAGCTCGATTGTACGACCTGTTGTATCAGCCATGAGTCCTCGCATACCCGCAAGCTGTTTGATCTGCTTATCAGATCCACGGGCTCCGGAATCTGCCATCATGAAGATGTTGTTGTACTTATCAAGACCTGTAAGAAGTGCCTTTGTAAGGGCATCATCTGTATCCTTCCATGTCTCGATAACCTCTTTGTAACGCTCCTCATCAGTGATAAGTCCACGCTTGTACTGTCTTGTAATCTTATCTACAGTGTCCTGTGCATCAGCGATCATCTGTGGCTTCTGTGGTGGCACTGTCATATCTGAAATTGAAACTGTCATGGCAGCCTGGGTTGAATACTTGTATCCCATAGCCTTGACATTGTCAAGAACCTCTGCTGTTGTTGTAGCTCCGTGTGTGTTGATAACCTTCTCAAGTATCTGCTTGATCTGTTTCTTACCAACGTGGAACTCAACCTCAAACTTGAGTGCATTCTCAGCCTTTGATCTGTCTATAAAACCAAGATCCTGTGGAATGTTCTCATTGAATATCAAAAGTCCTACTGTTGTCTCTGTAAAACCTGAAACCTTTGTGCCGTCAGCAAGCTTTACTGTACGGTGTACAAAGATATTCTGGTGAAGAGTAATCTCCTTGTTCTCGTAAGCGAGCATTGCAAGATTAACACTTCCATAGTAACGGCCGAGAAGATCTATCGGTCTGCAAAGCACACGACGGTTTCCGTCCGTAACATCCTCAAACCAGATGAGATCATATAAGCCAAGCTCAGCCTTTCCTGTATTTTCATCAGGAGTTGTGAGCTTTCTAAGCTCCTCAATATCATTGTATACAGTGTCTGATGACACCTGTGCAACCATCTTTGGATCATCCTTGTAATCAGCGAGCTTTCTCATTGTGAGGTAGTAAACTCCAAGGATCATATCCTGTGAAGGAACGGCTACAAGTCCACCATCAGAAGGCTTAAGCAGGTTGTTAGGTGACAGAAGCATGAATCTGCACTCAGCCTGTGCCTCAGCAGTCAGTGGAAGATGTACAGCCATCTGGTCTCCATCGAAGTCGGCGTTGAACGCTGTACATACGAGTGGATGAAGCTTGATTGCCTTACCCTCTACAAGGATTGGCTCGAAGGCTGGATTCCAAGTCTGTGGAGTGTAGGAGCTCGGTTAAGCATAACCGGATGCTCTTTGATGACGTCCTCAAGGACATCCCATACCTCCGGCTGAAGTCTCTCAACCATCTTCTTTGCACTCTTTATGTTGTGTGCGGTTCCGTTAGCGGCAAGCTCCTTCATAACGAATGGCTTGAAAAGCTCGATAGCCATCTCCTTTGGAAGACCACACTGATAAATCTTAAGCTTTGGCTCTACACAGATAACTGAACGTCCTGAGTAGTCAACTCGCTTTCCGAGAAGGTTCTGACGGAAACGTCCTCCCTTTCCCTTGAGCATGTCTGAAAGAGACTTAAGAGCTCTGTTTCCGGGACCTGTAACAGGACGTCCACGACGGCCGTTGTCGATAAGTGCATCGACAGCTCCTGAAGCATACGTTTCTCGTTACGAACGATGATATCCGGTGCTCCAAGATCAAGAAGTCTTCTAAGACGGTTGTTACGGTTGATGATTCGTCTGTAAAGGTCGTTAAGATCACTTGTTGCGAAACGTCCTCCATCGAGCTGAACCATTGGACGAAGATCCGGTGGAATAACAGGAATAACTGTCATAATCATCCACTCAGGCTTATTTCCTGACTCACGGAAAGCCTCTACAACCTCAAGTCTCTTGATGATACGTGCACGCTTCTGGCCTGTAGCATTCTCAAGCTCAGCCTTAAGCTCTGCCGAATCCTTCTCAAGATCGATTGCTGCTAAAAGCTCATGGATAGACTCAGCACCCATTCCTACACGGAATGCTGAGCGGCCATAAGTATCGCATGCCTCCTGGTACTCTGACTCGTTGAGAATCTGCTTGTATGCAAGCTTTGTCTCACCCGGGTCAAGCACAATATATGAAGCAAAGTACAGTACTCTCTCAAGTACACGTGGAGATAAGTCAAGGATGAGTCCCATACGTGATGGGATACCCTTGAAATACCAGATATGAGATACAGGAGCAGCAAGCTCGATGTGTCCCATACGCTCTCTACGAACGCTTGACTTTGTGATTTCTACGCCACATCGGTCGCAGACAACACCCTTATAACGTATCTTCTTGTATTTACCACAATGACACTCCCAGTCCTTCGTTGGTCCGAAAATCTTCTCGCAGAAAAGACCGTCTTTTTCAGGCTTTAATGTTCTATAGTTAATAGTCTCAGGCTTTTTAACCTCGCCATGTGACCACTCTCTGATTTTTTCAGGAGATGCTAATCCAATCTGAATCGCATCAAACTGCATTGCCTGATTATTTTCTATATTATTTGTTTCTGGCATTTTGGCACTCCCTTCTAATTATTCTTCGTCATCAAGAACTTCATCAGCAAAAATATCGTCATCCGCTGTCTCAGGAGACTCTTCCTCTTCTATGTCAACAAGCTCTTCGTTGTCATCAAATTCTTTCTTTGAGAAACCATGCTCTGCGAATGACTCACTGTCCTCGAATGCATAGTCCTTATCGTTTCCGATAATTGAGTTGATATCTGTATTACCGTACTCACTTGTCTCGATAAGCTCAACCTCTTCTCTGTTCTCATCAAGTACCTTGACATCCAGACCAAGTGCCTGAAGCTCTTTGAGAAGTACCTTGAATGACTCTGGAATACCAGGCTCAGGGATATTCTCACCCTTGATGATAGCCTCGTAGGTCTTGACACGGCCAACAACATCATCGGACTTCATTGTAAGGATCTCCTGAAGTGTATATGCAGCACCATATGCCTCAAGAGCCCAAACCTCCATCTCTCCGAAACGCTGTCCACCGAACTGTGCCTTACCACCGAGTGGCTGCTGTGTTACTAATGAGTAAGGACCTGTTGAACGTGCATGGATCTTATCGTCAACAAGATGATGCAGCTTAAGGTAATGCATGTGTCCGATAGTTGTCTTTCCATCGAAGCACTCACCTGTTCTACCATCACGAAGCTGTACCTTTCCATCCTTTGAAATCGGAACGCCCTTCCATAAGCTTCTGTGAGCTCTGTTTGTTGAAAGGTATTCCATAACGTCCTCACGGAGTGTATCAACATATTTATCATAGAAGATTTCAGCATCTGCGCTCCAGTATGGATGCTCAGCCTGTAAATCCTTTTCAAGCTCTTCCTTATCGAACGGAAGATTTACGTAATCATTTGCAAGCTCAAGTGTATCCTCGATATCTACCTCGTTTGCTCCGTCAAATACAGGAGTTGAGATATTGAAGCCAAGTGCCTTTGCAGCGAGACTCAGGTGAATCTCAAGGACCTGACCGATGTTCATTCGTGAAGGAACACCGAGTGGGTTAAGTACGATATCCAGTGGACGTCCGTTTGGAAGGAATGGCATATCCTCAACAGGAAGCACACGGGAAACGACACCCTTGTTACCGTGACGTCCGGCCATCTTATCACCGACAGAAATCTTTCTCTTCTGTGCAATGTAGATACGTACTGACTGGTTTACTCCCGGAGAAAGCTCATCGCCGTTCTCTCTTGTAAATACCTTGCATCAACAATGATACCGTATGCACCATGAGGCACCTTAAGTGATGTATCACGAACCTCTCTTGCCTTCTCACCGAAGATGGCACGAAGAAGTCTCTCCTCTGCTGTAAGCTCTGTCTCACCCTTTGGTGTAACCTTTCCTACAAGGATATCACCGGCACGAACCTCTGCACCTACACGGATGATACCTCTCTCATCAAGGTCCTTGAGTGCGTCGTCGCCGACACCAGGGACATCACGTGTAATCTCCTCAGGTCCGAGCTTTGTATCACGTGACTCTACTTCATATTCCTCGATATGAACTGATGTATACACATCATACTCTACGAGACGCTCTGAAAGAAGAACGGCATCCTCGTAGTTGTATCCTTCCCATGTCATGAATCCGATAAGCGGGTTCTTTCCAAGAGCAAGCTCTCCCTGACTTGTTGAAGGACCGTCTGCGATAACATCGCCTGCCTTAACCTTGTCACCCTTAAATACGATAGGTCTCTGGTTGTAGCAGTTTGACTGGTTAGAACGAGAGAACTTTGTAAGAATATACTCTCTCTTGTTTCCGTCAGTCTCTTTTATGATAATGCGGTTTGACTCTGAAGATAATACCTCTCCGTCTGCCTTTGCAACTACGCAGACACCTGAGTCAACTGCGGCCTTTGTCTCAATACCTGTACCAACTACAGGAGCCTCTGTGGTCAGAAGCGGAACGGCCTGACGCTGCATGTTTGATCCCATGAGGGCACGTGTAGGGTCATCGTTCTGCAAGAATGGAATCAGCGCTGTAGCTACTGAGAATACCATCTTTGGAGACACATCCATATAATCAAATGCTGACTTATCGTACTCCTGAGTTTCCTCTCTGTAACGACCCGAAACTGAGTTACGTACGAAATGTCCTTCGGCATCAAGCTTCTCATTAGCCTGTGCTACGTGGTAGTTGTCCTCCTCGTCGGCTGTCATGTATACAACCTCTTCTGTGACTACCGGGTTCTTAGGATCAGTCTTGTCAATCTTACGGTATGGAGCCTCTACGAAGCCATACTCATTGATTCTCGCATAGCATGCAAGTGAGTTGATAAGACCGATGTTTGGTCCCTCAGGAGTCTCTACAGGACACATACGGCCGTAGTGAGTGTAATGTACATCTCGAACCTCGAATCCGGCACGGTCTCTTGAAAGACCACCAGGTCCAAGTGCTGATAAACGTCTCTTGTGAGTAAGCTCTCCAAGAGGGTTGTTCTGATCCATGAACTGTGAAAGCTGTGAAGAACCGAAGAATTCTTTAACAGCGGCAGTTACAGGCTTTATATTGATAAGTGACTGAGGTGAAATTCCCTCTAAGTCCTGTGTAGTCATTCTTTCACGAACAACACGCTCCAGTCTTGAGAGACCGATACGGTACTGGTTCTGTAACAGCTCTCCAACCGCACGGATACGTCTGTTCCAAGATGATCGATATCGTCATCTGTTCCTGCGCCCCACTCTAAGTGCATATTGTAGTTGATAGTTGCGAAGATATCCTCTTTAGTAATATGCTTTGGAATAAGGTCAGATATATCTCTCTTTATAGCCTCGATTCTATCCTCAAGAGAATCATACTCCTCGAGAATCTGAGCGAGTACCGGATAGTAAACAAGCTCAGTAACACCGATAGACTTAGGATCCTCAAGCTCAGGAATCCAGCTTCTGATGTCAACCATCATAGAAGAAAGAATCTTGACATTTCTTGTCTCTGTCTGAATCCATAAAGCAGGAACGGCAGCGTTCTGGATCTGTGTAGCAAGCGCACGGTCAACAACAGTACCTGCCTCAGCGATAACCTCACCTGTAGAAGGATCCACTACGTCCTCAGCTAAAACCTGTCCACTGATACGGTTCTTTAAAGCAAGCTTCTTATTAAACTTATAACGTCCTACCTTGGCAAGGTCATATCTTCTAGGATCGAAGAACATTGCTGTGATAAGCTCTCTGCACTCTCAACCGAAAGTGGCTCGCCCGGACGAATCTTCTTATATAACTCTAATAAACCAGCCTCATAGCTTCCCTGTGGCTCACGCTCTGTGATTGCAGGGTCCTTGCTGAATGATGCCTGGATCTTTGGCTCATCTCCGAACATATCGAGAATAGCCTGGTTTGTACCTACTCCAAGTGCACGTAAAAGTACTGTGATAGGTACCTTACGTGTTCTGTCTACTCTTACATAAAAAACGTCGTTAGAGTCTGTCTCATACTCAAGCCATGCACCACGGTTTGGAATAACAGTACAAGAATACAGGGTCTTTCCGAGCTTATCATGAGCAATTCCGTAATAAATACCAGGAGAACGAACTAACTGACTGACAATAACTCGCTCTGCACCGTTGATTACGAATGTACCGGTCTCTGTCATTAAAGGCAGATCACCCATGAAAATTTCATGCTCATTAATCTCATCTGTCTCTTTGTTGTGAAGTCTGACTTTAACCTTTAAAGGAGCTGCGTATGTTGCATCTCTTTCCTTGCACTCAGGAATTGTATACTTTACATCATCTTCGCATAATGTAAAATCTACAAAATCAAGACTAAGCTTTCCGCTGTAATCTGTGATTGGAGAGATATCCGCAAAAGCTTCCTTGAGACCTTCGTCTAAGAACCACTGATAAGAATCCTTCTGGACCTCAATCAGATTTGGCATCTGCAGAACCTCTTTTTGTCTTGAGTAACTCATACGCATGCTTTTTCCGGATGTGACCGGACGTATTCTGTTTTTCTCCATTGACGTTTCACCTCTCGTTTTTATTTTAATCTAGCAAGTATCTAGATAATGATTCAAAAACCACCCCAGTTACTATATCTTGTGGTTTTTCCCTTGTGCACATATTTGTGAATGCATTTTAGTGTAATTTACCTATTGACAAATTTGCATCTTTTAAAAAATTGCATAAAAATGCCACTGCACCACAATAGTGCAACGTATACTATACAACAAATCACTGACAATTGCAAGTACTTTTTTTATTTTTTCATCGCCGTCGGATAGGCTACGAGCGGAGGTCCCAAAAATGCTCAGGCATTTTCGGGACGCGCTCCGACTGTCGCGCAATAAAAACATAAAAAAGAGCCAAGGCGCAAATAGAATTTGCCCTTGGCTCTTTTTATGTTTTTACTCCGCTCGTAGCCTATCCGACTATTTAAGAGTAACCTTAGCGCCCTCTGCCTCAAGTTTAGCCTTAGCATCCTCTGCTGAAGCCTTGTCAAGCTGCTCTTTGATAACCTTTGGTGCGCCATCAACAGCTCCTTAGCCTCTTTAAGTCCAAGACCTGTGATCTCACGAACAACCTTGATAACCTTAACCTTGTTTGGTCCAACCTCTGTAAGCTCTACGTCGAACTCAGTCTTCTCCTCAGCTGCTGCTCCGTCAGCTCCTGCTGCTGCAACTACAACACCTGCTGCTGCAGAAACACCGAACTCTTCTTCACAAGCTTTTACTAAATCATTTAACTCTAATACGCTTAACTCTTTGATAGCATCAATAAACTCTGCTGTTGTTAACTTTGCCATTATAATTTCCTCCATTTAAAAATTTAATTATGATAATAAGGTTCAAATATAATATTTGAATTATTCTGCTGCTGGAGCTTCCTCTGCAGCATCCTCTGCTGGTGCTGCCTCTACGGCTGCATCTGCAGCGCCACCCTGCTCTGCGATCTGATTGAGTACACGAGCAAGATTTGTGATAGGTGACTGAATGCTTCCAAGTAATTTTCCAAGAAGCTCATCTCTGCTAGGTACAGCGGCGATTGCCTTCATACCCTCAGCATCATAAAATGTTCCCTCAACTACACCTGCTTTAATCTCTAAAGCCGGAGCTGTTTTAGCGAACTTAGCTAAGATTCTAGCTGGTGCTGTTGCATCCTCTGTTGATACAGCGAATGCGCTTGGTCCTTCAAGGACATCCTTTAATCCCTCGAACTCTGTTCCCTGGATTGCACGGTTTACTAAAGTATTCTTGTATACCTTGTAAGTTACACCGGCTTCTCTTAACTGTTTACGTAACTGAGTATCCTCTGCTACTGTGAGTCCTAAGTAATCAACGACTACTACTGACTGTGCACCATTGATAACACCGGAAATCTCATCTACGATTGGCTGTTTAAGTTCTACCTTTGCCACGATTCATTTACCTCCTTTTAGATTTTCGCATAAAAGACATGAGGTATTTGATTTATTAATCAAAGAAACCCTCCTGCCTGTCGACAGAAGGGTACAAGTCAAAATTCAAGATAAATCTCGAAAATTCCCTCGGTAGGTTCTACGTTTACGCCTTGCGGCACCTACTGTCTTCGGCAATATGCATTGCAATTATATCAAACTATATTACGGATGTCAATTACTTTCCGCAAAACTTTTGCTTGGCGTTTGATAGGTCTTGTAAATTGTTTTACTGTAACTGTTTAACTATCTTACTGTGTAATCTTAACCACGTTTAACTTAACGCCAGGTCCCATTGTAGATGTAAGAGTTGCGCTCTTAATGTACTGACCCTTTAAGCTAGCAGGTTTTGCTTTATTAATTGCACCCATAAGAGACTGGAAGTTGTCGTTTAACTGCTCGTCTGTGAAAGATGCTTTTCCAACTGGCACATGGATAATGTTTGTCTTGTCCAATCTGTACTCAATCTTACCGGCTTTGATATCGTTAACAGCTTTTGTTACATCCATAGTAACTGTTCCTGCCTTTGGGTTTGGCATTAAGCCCTTTGGTCCAAGGACACGTCCTAAACGACCAACAACACCCATCATATCAGGTGTAGCAACTACAACGTCGAAGTCTAACCATCCCTCGTTCTGGATCTTTGGAATTAACTCCTCGCCTCCAACGAAGTCAGCTCCTGCTGCCTGTGCCTCGTCAACCTTAGTTCCCTTAGCGAAAACTAAAACCTTAACTGTTTTCCTGTTCCGTGTGGTAATACTAACCGCACCACGGATCTGCTGCTCTGCGTGACGTCCGTC
>ENA-OQCP01000140-OQCP01000140.1-human-gut-metagenome-genome-assembly--contig:-NODE-140-length-28864-cov-2.357518_pt1 | contig 28864 bp, 30 predicted proteins | sample MGYA00242760_ERZ504583 | MGnify/ENA primary metagenome ERZ504583 (study PRJEB26092, sample SAMD00036308) | human gut metagenome | host: Homo sapiens | study: EMG produced TPA metagenomics assembly of...
CTCTATTGAGGAAACCGGTTACATCTCCCGGCGTAACAATTACCGCTTCCCGCCAGCCATCGTTTGAATCTCGGCGTCAACTTCAACAAGAAGACCAAACATGGTATGCGTACCTGGAATATCAGTATCTACAATGCATACAATGCCATGAATCCGAACATCGTTTACAGCAAATACAAAAATGGATACAACGTATACTACGATGATTCTACGAAAGTATTTATCATGGAAATACCGGGCAGAAGAAAGCTCAAACTGTCATCAAGAAAATAACAATACTGCCTTGTATTCCTTCTGTTACCTATACTTATAGATTTTAAAAACAAATCCGGCATATGAAAACAAAAATGAAATTACACCTTATTATATACATAACTATTGTAGGCTTCCTAACAGCCTGCGAAAACGAGATTCCTTACAATCCCGGACAACAAGATCCGCAAATCATCATGAACGCCTTGCTCGAAACCGGACAAGCTGAGAATGATGTCTATCTCCATTTAGGCGAGGGCTATAGTATTGAACATTTGAACGAAGCAACTCTTTTCCTCTACATCAATGGCAAAATAGCAGAAACTCCGAAAGCGGTTTCCCCGGAAGAAATTTATGGGCATCTGGAAGGAGAACTTGATAAGGACATTTATGAATCATTACTGAAAAGTATACGTTTCAAGAAATATCGTCTGACCAGCACACTGCATCCCGGCGACAACATACGTCTGGAAGCCACTGCCGAAAACGGGAAATACCATGCCAGTGCCGAGGTCACCGTGCCACAACCGATAGAGAGCCTGCACGTGGACACTTGCTTGGCCTACCTGCGCGAGTACAGCGGACAAACCCTTTACCGCCAATACAAAATTACATTGCAAGACCGCCCCAACGAGAAGAACTACTACCGGCTGGACATTTGGAATGACCGTAGTTACTATTGCAAATGGAAAGAATACCTGGAAGATGAAAACGGCAGCCTCATCAAAGTGGAAGACGAGGACGGCTCTTGGCATTGGGCTTCATACCCAGAGACACCACCATCCTTGCTCCCCGGCAGAACGAAATCATTAACCGGGAAGATGTTATACTGACTGACGGCCATCCCGGAAACTATGATGATGAAGAAAATGAATTGTTTCCCACCATCAATAACAAATACAATATATTCAATGATAACACTTTCCGTGATTCGTATGCCACATTAAAAGTATATACCCCTCTCTACCAAGAATATTATCCGGTAGAGGGACACTACTACGACCATATATCCCGCAAACAAACCATCACCGTACGGCTGCTTAGCATCACTGAAGCCGAATACCGCTACCTGAAAGCCTTAAACTGCCTGGATGATGGGGATTACGACGATGCTTTAATGGAACCTATCAGTCTGCCTTGCAACGTCATAGGCGGATTAGGCTTTGTGGGAGTCTGCTCTGAAAGCAGAGTAATCATAGAATTGCCCGAAACTGTTTGGCAATAACATTTTGACTAATAAAAATCCTTTTATCCATTACAATAAACTGAATTTCATTTAACCTACATTACATTCGTATTACAAAAAGCATCCAAATAAAGCATTTTCACACTACAAAATTGATTTAAGTCAAGAAATGAAGGTATAAACTACACTTTTTTACGTATTCATTTTTGTGTTATAAAACATATACCTATATTTGCATAGGTAAAAAGAAAAAGCTAAGCGCTTAGAGAGTTTTCAATAGGTATTAGATTGAGATTAGTTTTTAGGAATAACAATTAAAAAGTAGGTATTATGAAACGTTTAGGATTAACATTAGTGGCAGCAGTCTGCCTGACTGCTACAACATTTGCAGCAGGAAACCAACCTACAACTGCAAAATGGGAAGGTAACATCAACATAACAAAGTTGAGCAAGTATTTGAATCTGGATTCCAACCAGCATGAAGAAGTGGCAAACATCTGCGAATATTTTACAGAACAGATGGAACGCGCTACAAATTCCAAGAAGAATCAGGAGAAGTTACTCCGTAATGCAGTTTATGGTAATCTGAAGTTGATGAAAAAGACTCTGAATGAAAAGCAGTATGCTGATTATGCCAGAGTATTGAACGTCACACTGCAGAACAAAGGTATCGAAGTGAAATAAACTTCGCTTCTGATAAATACGAAAATAGTATTTGATAAATAAAAAGGCATTGGACTTTAGAGGTTCAATGCCTTTTCTTTACGTCAACGCCACCAAAACCTGCGGCGTCAACTCCCTAACCAAATAATTCTTATCACTTTACAAGCAGAATCTGTCTTGCAGCTCTTTCTTATACTTTCTGGAAACCAGCAGTTCCGTCACTTTGTCAAATGGTGGATAAAGCATGCATTTGCTATCCTTTATAATCATCAGATAATCAATATTGATAATATACGATTGATGTATCTGCACGAAACTGGATGAATATTGAGTAATCTGCTCAGCAGTCATTCCGCGACGCAACACCAACGGCGGCTGGTTGTTTAGTATCACCTCCCATTGTTTACGCTCGGAACAATAGCGAAAAAAGCCGATTTCAGCCGGACGCAACGCACGCATATCATTAGTTGGCGTAAATACGATAAATGTCTGTCCGGTATGCAACGGTGCACCAATGGGATATGACATTCTCTGCCCGGCCTCTGCCTGCTCTACAAAACGCGCAAGAATATCCCGCAACTCCTGCTCTTCAAAAGGTTTCAGCAGATAGTCGAACGCAGCCTCCCGGATAGCCTGAATCATGTACTTATCATAAGCCGTATAGAAAACAATCCGCATGTTCCACGAAACACTGTCACGTATTTCCTGCAGTAATTCCATTCCAGTCATGTCCGGCAGTTCCACATCCAAGAACAACAAATCCGGCTGTACCTTGGCAATGAGTTTTTTCCCTTGTTTACCATTACGGGCAGTTCCTTTCAAAAAGAAGCGTGCATCCTTTCCCAATTCAAAACTCAGATTCTCAAGAGCCACCTCATCGTCGTCAACTATTGCAACCTTATATTTATCCATGTTCCTTTTATGTTTTTCTTCTCGCGAATATATACATAATCCTACTCCCATACAAAGCAATAGAATGTCATTTACGGACTATTTGTCTGTAAATATGCCTATCCTTGCAAAAAATAAGATTAAACGGTTCTTTTAAATTCTGTAATCGTAGTTGTCAGGCAGCCAGAAAGTCACCTCACAGCCCATCTCACCACTCTGTAGAGAGACATTGTACACCGAAACATCAATGGCCTCCTTGTTCTTATTGTTGAGAATCTGAATGGTCTGCATAATGACTTTCATTCCCGTCCCCGTGCCCCGGTTCCGACTGTCCGGACGATAACCGCCACCATTATCCGTTATCTTTATACAGATACCGCTTCCCCGGCGGCAGACCGAAACCCAAAGATTACGTTCACCTTCCTTCTCGCGCAACGCATGCTTCACTGCATTTTCAACCGGAATTTGAATCATCATAGACGGAATCCTTATTTGCTCCGGCTGCACATCCTTTTCTATCTTCAGTTCCGAATGAAAATCCGGACCTAAAGAACGGCGTTCCAGATTAATATATGTTTTCACAAAATCCAGCTCCTCTGCCAAGGTTACACACAGTTGTTCCGCCAATTCCAGATTGCGACGCATCAGTTTTACCAGCGACGAAAGCTCTTGCTTTCCTTCCACATTCCGCTCCGCCATCTCCCGGTTCAGCACATTGAAGATGAAATGAGGGACAAGCGGTTACGGATATTCTCCAGACGAAGTGTAGAGACTGTGCGATGATTCCGTGCAAGCAACAAAGCACGTTTCTTTTTGCTGTACAGATAAAGGAAAACCGCCGTCAATATAGATACAACAGCTACAGCAAACACGACAAACTGTGTCTGCCTCAGCACCAGCACCTCGTTTTTCTGCTCCTGAAGCAAAACCCGATGTGCCATCAAGGTAGAATCCTGCTGATAACGCAAAGTCAAGTCTGCCGTACGCATCCGGACACGCTCATTCCTGATAGAATCATCAAGCTGGTTGTTCCTCTGCAGATAGTGATAAGCCCTCTTGTAGTTGCCGGTTTCCTCGTAAAACTGCTGAAGGTATTTATTACGGATATGTACCATATCAGGTCGATGCCCGGAGGGACTACACTCTCGGACAATAAACGACGTGCCTCTTGAAAGTCTTTCTGAAGCAGAGCCAATTCTATTTTCTGCGTATCGATATAATATAGTGCAGTACTCACCCCCATTTCCTCAAAAAAAAGTTGGCATTCATTTATATATTTAACAGCCAAATCAACCTTATTCAGTTGAAGATAACAGTCTCCTAAATTCAACCTCCCCAGATTAAGTTCAAAACTCATATCAGCATATCCTTCGACTAAATCAATAACCTTTTGGAAATATTTTATCGCTGTCTGGTAATCCTCCCTATAATAGTAAGAAGTCCCTCTATTATTCAAATAAATATATTTTTCATAAGGTAGCATACTGTCATAGCTTTCTCCTGCTAGATTATAATAGTAATCACACTGTTCAAAATCACGCATGGTAACATATACTTGTGCCAAACCATAATAAATGGGAGGTTTCTTGGTAGAAGCTATATGCAAAGAGTCGCACATCAATAAAGCTCTCCTATACCAAGCTGCCCCTATATCCAATTTTCCTAAACGGTTATTCGCATCAGCAAGATTCATCAAAATATCCGGCACCACTTCAATCCTAGTCCCTCTCATCCGTAATTCATAAGCCTTCCGGAAACAAATTTCGGCAGAATCCATATTCCCAACACGTGCAAAGATATTTCCCTTCATATTGAAACATTCAGACTCCAAATCTGCCATTTGAGAAGAACTATGCTGCCTTTCTATAAAGTCATGTATCTGCTGGATTACGATTTGTGCCGAATCAAGCTGTGAAGTAATCAAATATGTTTTCAGTGTCATTGCCAGATAATTATACTTGACCAAGCTATCCTTTGCCTCTTCCATCTTTTGAAAAGCCTTCAACCTTACCTTTCGGGGCACAATGGCCACAGAATCTCCATTTATATGGGAAAAATCCTCAAAAGCTCTCATTTCTGTGTATACGTCCTCTTTATCTCCGGGCGCACAAGCTCCTAGAAGCACAAACCCTAATATCCAATAAATATAAAATCGAATTCGCTTATCCATCCTCTCTCCCATGTTTCTCGTAATTAGATTATTTATTCAATACATCTGCAAACTTAAAATATTTTTGCGAAATACCGTCAAGCATAAGGCGTATTTCTCAACCACAAAAGAGCATACGCTACCGCTTTATTAAAACGAAACAAAAAATCACATCATAGTACAATATTTAGCTACATAAGCCATTAAAACAACATTTTAGTACATTTCAAACTTTTTCTCATTTTCTTATTTACATTTTTATTAATTACTTTGTGGATAAAGAATTGCGAATATACTCAATCAAACAAAATAATACAATCACACAAAGAAAGGCTGTTTCCAAAAGAAAACAGTTCTTTTACATAATTTATAAGTTCTATGTTAGACAGTGGACAAATCATAGCAGATAGATACGAGCTACTCAAACAACTAGGAAGAGGAGGATTTTCTGAAGTTTGGCTGGCACAAGACAAACTTACGGATGTTAAGGTCGCCATAAAATATATGCTCCGGGGATGGGGCTTGACGATGCGGGATATCCTTTTCACACAAGAGTTCTCCCTCGTATTTGATATGAATCATACCAATTTACTGCATCCTACTTATTATGACTGCTGGGAACGGATGCCATACCTGATTTTGCCTTTTTGCAAAAACGGTTCGGCCTTCCAATACCTTACTGACAACAACCGGATAACAGAAACGGAAAGCTGGCATTTGCTCCATGATGTTGCAGAGGGACTGGCTTATCTTCATGCAAAAACTCCCCCGGTTATCCATCAGGATATAAAACCCGATAATATTCTGATTAATGATGAGAATAGGTATATGATTACGGATTTCGGAATCAGCGCACGGATTAGAAGTACATTACGCAGGAACCAAGGCCAAGAATCCAGTGGAGGAACTTTGGCCTATATGGGACCAGAACGTTTTGGTCCATCTCCCGCCCCTATTATGGCTAGTGACATTTGGTCATTGGGAGCAACAATGTATGAGCTTCTAACCGGTATGCCGCCCTATGGCGATCATGGAGCGTATTGCAAAAAACGGTGCAGACATTCCACTTATCAACGAAGACTTTTCTCAAGAATTAAAGGATATCATTTACAAGTGCCTTGCCTTAAATCCATGGGACAGACCCACAGCCAGACAAATTGCAGACTACACTTCCCAACATATCAATGGAAGTCCCGTCCCCTTTAGTCTGTCAAACAACAGCCATGATACTTTGCAAGAGGAAGAGGACAAAACCCATGAGGATTCCATTAGCGCACACTCTTCTGACATAAATAAGATGTCACCCTATCAAGACAAAGGGAAACGCAAAAAAGTTATAGTCGTAGCAGCAATCACAGCTATATTCGCAACAATTGTCATCATCTTTTCGCTAATAAGCGGCAAAGAACCAGTAGTGGAATCCATACCGGAACCGACTCCAACGATTGATTACGACAAAATGTGTCTGTCAATCATTCAAGAAGGCGAAAACTCTAAAATACAAGGAGATGTTTTCCGATTTGACATTGACACTTTAAAGCAAAACAATGATTCCGTATTTGAGGATTTTTACATAAATGCCATTGGCAAATACCGCCAAATAAATTACTACAAAGATTCCATCTCCGCGAAAATATACTTAAATGCAACAGAACTGAAACAGCAAGTAGAGGCCATACTGGATTCTGCCTATCATGTTTTTAAAGAAAAGGCAAATATCATGAAAGACCTTGACCAAGCCGTAGCAGCCCAGGCTTTTGAAGACCGTGCAAAAAAAATAGAACCATATATAAACATAGACAACAATGAAAATGAATAACTTATCAGACTGATTGTTTTAGCGTTCGCTCTCTCTATGCCAATAAGTATATGGGGCAATGCGCCTCCATCTATCAAAAGGGAGAGACATACATGAAAAGAGGAAGATACAGAGACGCTATTAAAAGTTTTAAAGCAGCCATGAAATGCGACAGCAATCTGGAGCAAGCATGCAAAAATAAAATCAAAGAGTGTGAGGAAAAAATAAATCCCGCTCCCAAGCCAGCGCCTCCTGCCGAAATCACCAGACTTACCATAGACAGAAAAAGCCTGGAATTTGGGTGTGAGACAAAGACTGCAGAAAGTATAAAAATAGAAAGTCTTCCAGAACAATGGACTGCAATATCAGATGCAGACTGGTGTCAAGTGACTCCCGGTGAGAAGAAACTCTCCATAAGCTGCCAGACCAATTGGCTGACTACCGAACGTAAAGCCACCATTACAATCAGTAATGAAAAGATGAAAGCTACGGTCAGTGTTACCCAAGGTGGCCAAGAAGAATTCATTAATATCGCATTAGATAAATTGGAATTCGGCTCCAAAGGAGAAATTAAGGAACTGCAAGTAGACTCCAATGCCGAATGGGAAGTTGCAGATATTCCTGAATGGTGTGAAGCTATAGCAAAAGACCGTGGCAAACTCATTCTAAAAGTGGGAAAAACCAAGAAGGCCAGAGAAGGAACTCTCATAGTTAAAAGCAAAGGAGGAAAAATATCTTCAATTATTCTCTCCCAGAAAAAGGGAGGTCTATTCTAAATTCATGGTAAACCGACAATGGTGAGAAACTCTGATTTATACAAAGTAATTCCATTATTAAAGTAAAATCTTATGAGATGTATGAATTGCGGTTGGGACAACCTTTCCAACACAACAGTATGCCTGAAATGCGGGCAACCTTTGCGAATGCCGGAGAATTATGCCAACAGTCAGGACATTTTTATTTCAAAAGAAGGCCATGGAGAAGCTATACCCAAACCGACAGTATTGAATGTCAGCTCTAATGAAGAAAAATGCAGAAAAACTGTGGTGTTTTCCACAACAAATGAAGAAGAGAATCATTCTACTGTTGTACAGCCAATTATAGAATGTCCCAATTGCAATTACCCGGTAGTAGGAGATTTCACAAGTTGCCCTTGCTGCGGAACTCCATTGAAAAGAGCAAACACATCAACAAACAATGAATACAAAACAATAAGAGTAGAAGAGGAAGTACCTTCCGTTTCTGAAGAGAAAATGCTCTGTCATGAATGTGGAAGTAAGATAGCAATAACCTGCTCTTTTGCCCGAACTGCGGTGTCCGCGTACATCGGCCAACCATACGCCGACAAATAAAGAACATCACAGAGACAGAACCGGAAACCAAACCTCACTGTTCATTAACAATTATACCGGAAGAAGAAGAGAACATTCTTCCGAAAAGATTTGAATATGAAGGGAACTCCATCATCTTGAACCGGGAAAATACAGAAATGTCTAATCGTACAATCACCTCAAAGGAACAAGCTGAAATAGTTTTCGATGATGGTCATTGGTATCTGCTTGACCGAAGTATGCTCCAAACGACCTATATCCAGATAAACAGAAAAATAGAAATCATACCGGATGATATCATTGTACTAGGCGACCGAAGATTCAAGTTTGAATGTGACTAAATATAACTCTTGTGAATAACCGGACTGTCGACAGATGTGATTATAATGTAGGGGAATATATCAATAACCGTTATAGGGTTTCCCAAACATTAGGCGAAGGTTCATTCGGTAAAGTATATCGGGTTACGGACAGCGCAAGCAAAGATTATGCGCTTAAACTACTGAGATTATGGGAAGTTCCTCCTGAAATACGTAAACCATTAATGGAACGTTTCGAGATGGAATTCAAAACTGGGCAAATTGATTGTGACTATTTAGTGCGTTCATTGGACTACGGTACAGTTGGAGGCAACCCTTATATTGTAATGGAATACTGTTCCGGAGGAGATTTAATCACCTTATTTAGGTTCTGGAAGCAGTAAGATTCCTCTAATTTGCCAACAAATTCTAATAGGTTTACATGCTTTGCATACCAGAGGCAAGGTTCACCGTGACCTAAAGCCGGAGAATGTCCTTTTCAAGAGTAACGGAATTGCTGCGTTGACAGATTTCGGTATAGCAGGGGATAGAAACAAACGTATGACTGAACGCAATATTTTTGGTAAACCCAACCAAATCTTCGGACTTATGCATATATGCCGCCAGAACAAGTGAACCGCATGCGAGGTGAGGCCACTGTCCTACCCACTACGGACATTTTTTCTTTTGGAGTATTAGCCTTTCAATTATTAACTGGCAGTTTGCCTTTGGCGAATTGAGCAGTCATAATGATTGGCACTATACCAGAAACGTGGGAAAAATGGAGATTGGAACCGGCAGAAATTGACACAGTTGAAACATAGAGAGCAGTGGCAGCAACTCTTTGCAGGATGTCTTAATCCAGATTTCAAAAAACGTTTCCAGTCTGTGCAAGAGGTATTGGAACACCTGCCAGCAATAAGCCAAGTCCCTATGGAAAGAGGATATTGTCCACCACAAACAGTCAATGGTTTCTGTATACGTATTATGCAAGGTGAAGAGTACGGAAAAATATATCAATTAAGTGAACTTATAAAATATGGCAATAGAATCCTTACTATCGGGAGAGAACGCGACAATCTGCTACATATAACGGAACAGCAAAGTGCCTATATATCACGCCATCATTGCACAATAGAAACAAATCCCGCCACTGATAAATGGATTATTCGGGACGGGCAATGGCAGAAGGAGTTAAAGTTGTGGCAGGAGTCCAGTAATGGGACTTATGTCAATTCCACCAAGTCACCAAACAAGGGCATATACTGAAAATTGGAGATATCATCTCCATTGGGGATGTAAAAATGAGATTTGAAAACTATTAATTATATATCAAGTAGTATGGATACACAAAATTACAAACGTACCTTAGCCGGCTCAGTAGGGCTGGTATGGGGGCATTAATGGGTGCTTCCGGTAGAACTTACTTTATTTTGGAGCACAAGACCTCTTCAAAGTATCATCAAGCGGGAGAATCCCAAAAAATCATTGTCGACCAAGTAGAATTAGGTAGAGACGCTTCCTGCCAAGTACGCTTTGATGAAAGTTTCGAAACAGTTAGCCGCAAACATGCTGCAATTGTACGCGACGGTGAAAACTGGAAACTTATCCACCTTTCACACTCCAATCCGACATTGGTCAACGGACATCCTATAAATGGGTCCTACTATTTACAAACAGGAGATGAAATACAATTATCCGTTGGCGGACCACGCTTGGGATTCATTGTTCCACAAGGTCGCCAAGCATTAACTTCCAGCATTGGATTGACTGAGAGAATGAGCCTTTTCCGCAAACAAGCCTTACGCCCCTACAAGACCGCATTAACAATCATGGGAATTGTTTTCGTACTGGCGGTGGCAGGATTGGCTGCCTGGAACTACAGTTTAGGTGTAAAAAATGATTTGTTGGCACAGAAGACAGAAGAACAAGAACTTCAACTGAAAGGATACCAAAACCAATTGGATTCACTGGGGACCGAAAGAGCATCTCTAGAAGCACAGCAACGGGAGTTAGAGACCAAATTACGAAACAGTGACGGTAATGCAGAGGCCTTAAAAACACAGTTGGACAACGTTAATAGTCAATTAAAGAATGTCAATGCAAGTTTCTATAAGGTCAAATCAGACTTGGACAATCTCTCAAACAGCATAAGCACTAAAAGCATTGAGAATTCAAGCAATGCCATTAACGCAAATATACAAGAAGGCACCAGACTCTCCAAAGACCAATATTATGAAGACCCTGATATAGCAGATGAACAAGACAGTAATGCTTCAGGAGATTTGAAAGATTATTATGATTATATCTATACAATTAAAGTCGACCGTATTGAAATCGAATATAATGGAACAAAGTTTGATCCGGGCATACAAGTTTCAGATATAATCTGCGGAACTGGCTTCATGCTATCAAACGGAATGTTTGTAACAGACAGGCAGAATGTCGAGCCATGGATATACTCCAACACAGAGTGGAAAGACCCATGGCGTAAACTATTGGCTGTATACAAAGGAGCAGGATGTAATATCATTATCCATTACCGTGCATACAGTACCAAAGGAACTGGAAAGCCTCTGACATTTACCAGTAGCGATTTTGCCAAAGACGGACGAAATGATGTACAAGTGACCGAAATAGAAGTAGATAAATCCATCAGGGTACAACTAAGGGAACATGGGATAAAATTGACCTATACACGTAGGAAATATATCAGTGTCAGCATTGTTACCCCTGCTGCCAACAGTTGGGCATACATTAGAGGAAAAGGCGTTTATGGTGAGGGATTGCCTTACGACATTACCGCCGCAGACAACATGAGTGGAGGTACAGAAGTTCAAATGGTGGGCTATGCAGGTTATGCTGATATTCATAATCTTACTCCGGCTCATTTCAATGACCATACCAATATAGCCGACACAAAATATGAGACTACCATATTACAGAATCGTGTGGCAGAGCCCGGTTATTATGGTTCTCCAGCATTCCTTCTAGAAAATGGTTCTTACAAAGTAGTGGGTTTCATGGTAGGAAGCATAGAGGGTAAGGATCGTTTAGTACCAATCAGAAATTTAATACATTAAAATTAAACATGTCCGAGATAAGCATTAAATTAGCGGCAGGTACCAATGTTGGTTTAGTCAGGAAAAACAACGAAGACAATTTTGTTGTCAATCGTGATTTATGCCAATCAGAGTGGATTATCCCCCAATCGATAGAACCCATTTCTTTAGGACGGTATGGCAGCATATTGGTAGTGGCCGACGGAATGGGCGGCACCAATGCCGGAGAAGTTGCTTCTGCCATAGCCATTGAGACGGTGCAAAATGCATTCACCCCCGAGAATTTAGGAGATATCGTTACGCAGGAAGGCATTGTTACCTCAGAAGAAGCCGTTGAAGAATTTCTGAGCAGAACTGTCAAAACCGCTGATTTAAATATTGTCAATGCAAGTAAAGAAGATAGTAGTACCAGGGAATGGGTACTACTATTGTCATTGCTTGGATATTGAACGATAAAGCCTATATCTGTTGGTGTGGCGACAGTCGTTGTTATGTATTCAATGGCAATTCAGGTTTTTGCCGTTTATCTAAAGACCATTCCTATGTACAAGATTTAGTAGATCAGGGAAAACTAGATCCTGAAAATGCGTTTGACCATCCTTACAGTAATATCATTACCCGCTGTTTGGGAGACCCGACCAATCGTTCCAATCCCGATTTCCGTTCCTATAATTTAAAGGATGGCGATACCCTCCTACTGTGTAGTGATGGGTTATGTGGTTTATGCCACGACGAAGAGATAATGCAAATTATAGAAGAGAACCAGGATGATTTAATGACATGTAAGGATAGGTTGATAGAAGCTGCTCTTGAAGCAGGTGGATATGACAATATTACGATTGTGTTATGCCACATCATGCTACAGGATACCGAGCCCAAAGTAAAGTTGAATAATACAGTGTTCAGCAAACCCAACCACCACAAAATCCGGAAAATTCTTCTGTTACTCCTGATACTGGCTTTAGCGGCAGGCTTCTATTTATATAGAAATCCACAGCAATATGCAAAATGGAAAACGATACTATATCAGGCAGATACGGTTCTAGTTACAGAGACAGACACTACTAACACTACCCTAACAGATTGATTACTATTGCGAAACTATGCAACTGAAAAATGGTGATATATTTGCTGAACACTATCAGCTGAAGAAACTATTAGGAGTCGGAAGCTTGGTGAAGTCTGGCTTGCCCGAAATATATTGGCAGATGTAGACGTTGCCATAAGTTGTACGGACTGTTGGATGACAACGGCATAAAAGATTTCCGGGAAGAATTCAAACTTGCCTACAAATTACACCATCCCAATCTACTGCACCTTAATCATTTTGATGTTTTTGGACAGTGCCCTTTTTTGGTAATGCCTTACTGTCCCAAAGGGTCCTCAGCGAGCTTGAAAGGCAAAATGTCTGAAAAGCAAATCTGGCGCTTCATACGCGATGTATCATGCGGATTGATGTTTCTTCATAATCAGAATCCTCCTATCATTCATCAAGATATAAAACCCGATAATATTTTGATAGGGGATGATGACAAATTCATCATCTCAGATTTTGGCATCAGCCGTAAACTGGAGCATACTTTTCGTAAAAGTATCAACAAAGTAGAAAGTTCCGGAACACTTGCCTATATGGGACCAGAACGTTTTGCAGAGAAACCACTGATTGTGGCTACCAGCGATATATGGTCTTTAGGGATGAGTGTTTATGAATTATCCACTGGTCTTGTATTATGGGAAGGTATGGGAGGTTGTGTCCAACTGAATGGTGCACATATTCCAGCATTAGATGAGAAATATTCTTCCCAATTGTCCCAGTTTGTTCACGCATGCCTTGCCCTCAATACTTGGGACGCCCCACAGCCCAACAAGCCTATGAGTTTGCTTGCTCCATACTAAAACAAACAAAGACAGACTCTCCTTCAGTACAGCTGAAGCCTATTGCTCCACTTTTTCCTAAAACAACATCACCACGCCTTAAAGAAAAGTTCTGTCCTTCGAACATGCATAAACGCATAGCAGGATGGACCGGCCTTGGTATAGTATTGATTCTATTGCTTGTCAAAGGAGGTTCCATATACTTTAGACACCTTGAAGAAGAGCGCAAGTACGCTGCATGCCGTACAGAAGAAGACTACAGAGATTTTCTAAAAGAATACCCCTCCTCATCTCATGCAAACTTTATAAAACAATTTTTGGGAAACAAGGTAAATCCAATCTCCCCAATAAATAGAGAAGAAAACATCGTTATGGACTCGGTAAAAACGGATACTGCAAAACTTGAACAGTTCCAAGAGGAACCTAAAAAACAGATTGTCCACCCACATCCACAACCTTCTTCACAGCCAGTTCTTCCCATTACTGATATAAGAGAAGTCAGAAGAGAAAATGAAGAACGCCTCTTCTATAGTTGCCAGTCGGTAGCAGATTACGAAGAATATTTGCGAAAATATCCCAAAGGCAGGTTTGTACACAAAGCCAAAAGAGCAATCCAGCAAATAGAATCAGAAATGATGCAGTCCAATCCTTCCACTCAAGAAATACACATAAGGAAAAATACAAGAGTCAATGTCAGACTATAAATAATGAATAGGGCATTCCAATGTTTGAACTGCCCTATTCACTATTCAAATACTTGATTTTATTTAATCGTCACCATCGTCGCCCCAATCCATACTCCTGGAACGAAGCATCCTGATGGCGGCAGTCAGGATATTTACGTTTCAGCTCGTCCAGCAAGGCTTTACGCAGCACTCCATCTCCCTTGCCGTGAATAAAGACGATGCGTTGTTCGCGCTTTTTTTTGTATTGTTCCATCACTTCACGAAACTTATCCAGCTGGTAATTCAATATTTCGCTGTTGCTCATACCGCAGGTGTCATCCAGCAACTCGCCGATATGCAGGTCAATCTCGACAATCCCATTCTTGCCACCACGCTTGATGACCGTCTGCGGTTTGGACGGAGTATCTGCCGTTTTTTTCTGTATCAAAGCCTCCTTCAGTTCCTCTGCCGAAACATACACCTGCTTGACAGGCTGGTCATTCCGGACAATATCATACACCAAGGCCGGTGTTTCAAAGAAAACCGTCTGCTGGAATGTATGCAGTTTATAGAACTTTACCATATCTATGCGGACTTCCACACTGACAGCCGGTTTCATTGTGAACGCACGGTTATCTTTGAATGCCACCAGCTGTACCATCACACGTTCACGGTCGTTCAACTCGGACTTTTCGAACTCCTCCAGCAGAAGTTTCGTATTCGGCTCTATCAAACCATGCGAACGGGCTGTCCAGGACTTTCCTTCGGCACTCGAATAGGTATAATACATATAATAATTACTATCGTTCACCAAATATGTCTCGAAAGGTGTAGTGCTGACAGCTTGATATCCTCCGGAACAAAAGCCAGAAAAACATTCAGGATATCTCCGCCTTTCATCTCGGGCTGACGATAAACAGATATCTGCGGTTTCTCCAAACGGACCGTTTGAGGCTCTGAAACCTGAGACTCCATAGCAGACGACCTTGCCGCAGTAGCGGCCGTACGCAATTGTTGCTCTTCTTCCCGCTTCTTCTTGGCAGCCGCTTTGGCTGCCGGAGTGGGGATATTATAATCATCGGTCTCTATCACCACACATTCGTTTATGGGCATCGGTATGTCAAAACCGTCGGCATCTTCCACCAACACGATGTTTTTCCTTGAAATCCTGTCACAACACCGCCCCCAACTTCGCTGAGAAAACGGACTTTATCTCCTATCTTCATAGTAACTTATCTTTTAGTTTGTCTTTTCCTACTTTCTTCCTGCAAAGTTAGGAATTATTTCCCTTATTCTTCAAATCTTCCCAAATATCCGTACCTTTGCAGCCGATATTATAAAGAGAAAGCCATCATGAAAGAAGACCCCAGACATATCAGAATCAGCGAGTTCAACTACCCGTTGCCGGACGAACGCATTGCAAAGTTCCCATTGTCCGTACGTGACCAGTCCAAACTGTTATTGTATCGCCACGGAGAAGTTTCAGAAGACAGATTCACTTCACTGCCGGAGTATCTGCCATCGGGAAGCCTGATGATATTCAACAATACCAAAGTCATCCAAGCACGCCTGCATTTCCGGAAAGAAACGGGAGCACTGATTGAAGTATTCTGCCTGGAACCCATACAGCCGAACGACTACGCCTCAACTTCCAGCAAACCGAGCATGCCGCCTGGCTCTGCATGGTCGGCAACCTGAAAAAATGGAAGGAAGGCATGCTGAGACGTGAGATGACCGTGAAAGGCAAGCCACTCACCCTAACCGCCGAACGGGGTGAGTGCCACGGAACCAGCCATTGGATAAACTTCCGCTGGAATAATCCGGAAGTGACTTTTGCCGACATTCTCGAGGTCTTCGGTGAATTGCCATCCCCCCTACTTGAACCGGGAGACCCAGGAAAGTGACAAGGAGACTTACCAGACTGTCTACTCCAAAATCAAAGGTTCGGTGGCTGCCCCTACAGCGGGACTGCATTTCACCCCACGCGTATTGGACGCATTGCGCAATAAAGGAGTAGAATTGGAAGAGCTGACACTCCATGTGGGAGCCGGAACCTTCAAACCGGTGAAAAGTGAAGAAATAGAAGGGCACGAAATGCATACGGAATACATCTCTGTCTCGCGCAACACATTGGAAAAACTCATAGTACACGGCGGCAAGGCAGTGGCCGTAGGAACAACTTCAGTGCGCACATTGGAAAGCCTTTATCACATCGGAGTCACTTTACTGAATAATCCAGAAGCCACAGAGGAAGACTTGCACGTCCACCAATGGCAACCTTATGAAATGTCTGCCAAGCACCGCCACCTCTGCAGTAGAAGCCCTGCAAGCCATTGCTGCCTATCTGGACAGACATAGCATGGAGGCTATGCATACCAGCACTCAAATCATTATCGCTCCGGGATATGAATACAAAATCGTGAAGGCTATGGTGACTAATTTCCACCAACCGCAAAGTACCTTGCTGCTGCTCGTATCAGCTTTCGTACACGGTGATTGGCCGAAGATTTACAACTATGCACTGGCACATGATTTCCGCTTCCTGAGCTATGGAGATTCATCATTATTAATACCCTAAGCACAATGAACCACGATAATAATCAAGAGATGTTCCCCCTTGTCGACGAACAAGGCAACATCACAGGTGCCGCCACCCGTGGCGAATGCCATAACGGTAGCAAACTGCTTCATCCGGTAATCCATCTTCATGTATTCAATTCCAAAGGTGAGTTGTATCTACAGAAACGTCCCGAATGGAAAGACATACAACCGGGGAAGTGGGACACCTCCGTAGGCGGACACGTCGATTTAGGTGAAAGTGTAGAGATGGCGCTAAAACGCGAAGTACGCGAAGAGCTCGGCATTACCGACTTTATTCCCGAAACCGTCATGCATTACGTCTTCGAGTCTGCCCGCGAAAAGGAACTGGTCTTCGTACACAAAACTGTCTACGACGGTGAAATACATCCCAGTGACGAGCTGGACGGAGGACGTTTTTGGAGCCCCGATGAAATCAAGGCAAATATCGGCAAAAGTGTATTCACCCCGAATTTTGAAGGAGAGATAGGAAAGGTCATCAACTTGTAGTGGAAGCTGCTTTCTATCAGTCGCAAAATATTCCTTCATCTTTCTCCTGACCCGTGGAGCAAGTAACAGCAGTGACGTCATCGTAGGCAATGCCATCAAGGCAAAAGCCAAATCCATGATGGCAACCACTGCTCCCAACGGAATCATGGCAGCCACAACAATCATCACCAAATAGAAGTAGTTATAATACTTGGCATTCTCCGCACCAAACAAGAAGTTGGTGCACTTCAGTCCATAATACGAATAAGAGAACATGGTAGAAAAGGCAAAGAAAAAGACCATCACCATCAACAGATAATGCCCATAGCCGGGAAGGAGCTGCTCAAAAGAATTCAAAGCAATATAAAGGCCTTTTATGCCTCCTTCCGACGCATAGTTTCCAGCTATAAGAATAGGGAAGGCCGTCAATGTACAAACAAGCCCCGAGTCGATGGCCGGTCCAATCATGGCTACCAGCCCCTCACGAATGGGATTGTCATTACGGGAGGCGCCATGCATCATAGAGGCCGTACCTACGCCTGCTTCATTGACGTAGGCAGCACGGCGGGCACCAGTCAGTGCAGTTCCCAAAATTCCACCGATACCGGCTTCCAGGCTGAAGGCAGACTGGAAAATGGAAGCCAACACTCCCGGCAACTTATCAAAATTCAAACAAAGAATAACGAAGACAAGCAGCATATAGCAAGTAACCATCACCGGCACTATTTTAGCCGAGATAACCGAAATGCGCCGGATGCCACCGATAATGACCGCCCCTACCACCAGGCTGATGACAATACCCATCACAAAACGCAGACCGAGTGTATTCTCTATTCCTGCCGGAGTAGTAAATACCGTAGTGACAGACTCGACCAACTGATTGGCTTGCATTACACACAACGTACCTATCAACCCCACCACCGCAAAGAAATAAGCAAACGGTTTCCAGCGTTCGCCCAACCCATGAAGAATGATATACATCGTCCCCCCTTGCGGTTCTCCGGCAGAATCGTGTCCTTTGTACATAATGGCAAGAGCCCCTTCAAAGAATTTGGTGGACATACCCACAACGGCACTTACCCACATCCAAAAAATGGCTCCGGGACCTCCTACTGTAATAGCGATAGCCACCCCCGCAATATTCCCCATACCCACTGTTGACGCTATGGCGCTCATCAAGGCCTGGAAAGAACTGATTTGTCCTTCGCCCGCCACTTCCGATTTATAGCGCAAGGCCTTTATCGAATATCCGATGCGGCGGAGGGACACAGCTCCGGAATAAAAGAACAAGAAAAGTCCTCCCCCTATCAGAAGGATAAATAAGGGATACCCGCAGACAAAGTCACTGACAGTGGTTATTGCTGAGCCTATAGAATCTAAAATGCCATTCATAGTAGTAGTTTGATGGAGGAGTGCATGGGAAGGTTTAAAAAAAGTCCCACTTCTCTTTCACGGGAAAGTGGGACATTCATTATAACATTTCGTTCGGCCTTATTTAGCCAGGTCTTCAATCACCTTCATAATCTGCTGGCCGATTTCCTCGGCAGCCTCCGGTGTGGCAGCCTCACTATAGACACGGATAATCGGTTCCGTATTGCTCTTACGCAGATGAACCCATTTGTCGGGGAAGTCAATCTTCACACCGTCTATATCATTGATTTCTTCATTCTTATACAGCTCCTTCACCTTGGCAAGAATAGCATCTACATCTGTTTCAGGAGTCAAGTCTACACGATTCTTTGCATGAAGTATGCAGGATAGGATGCACGGAGTTCGCTCACCTTCTTGCCTTCGTGTGCAGATAGCTCAAGAACAAGGCAATACCTACCAAGGCATCACGTCCATAGTGGCTGGCCGGATAGATTACCCCACCGTTTCCTTCGCCACCGATAACGGCACCTACTTCCTTCATTTTGGTAGTTACATTCACTTCACCTACGGCGGAAGCGTAATATTCTTGCCCATACTTGCGGGTTACATCGCGCAAGGCACGGGTCGAACTCAAATTGGATACCGTATTGCCCGGAGTATGTTTCAATACGTAGTCGGCAACAGTAACCAGCGTATATTCTTCACCGTACATCTTGCCGTCTTCGCAAATCATTGCCAGGCGGTCTACATCAGGGTCTACAACAAATGCAACGTCTGCCTTCCCCCCTTTCATCAGGTTCATGATGTCACCCAAGTTCTTTTCCAAAGGCTCGGGATTATGCTGGAAGTTACCGGTCGGTTCGCAATAGAGCTTCTCTACGTGCTGAACGCCAAGTTGTTCAAGTAGTTGCGGCAGAATAATACCACCTACAGAGTTTACACAATCGATGGCTACACGGAAGTTTGCCTTTCGGATAGCTTCCACATCTACGAGGTCAAGTGCCAATACGCTGTCGATGTGTTTCTGGTTGTAGCTTAAATCCTGACGGTACGAGCCAAGTTGGTCCACTTCGGCATAGTCGAATTCTTCGGCGGCGGCAATGCGGAGTACTTCCTGGCCTTCGGCAGCGTTCAGAAATTCGCCCTTTTCATTCAGCAGTTTCAACGCATTCCACTGCTTGGGATTGTGTGAGGCAGTCAGAATAATACCTCCACTGGCACCTTCCATGGTTACAGCCAGCTCGGTAGTCGGAGTAGAAGCCAAATCAATATCCACTACATCCCAGCCCATACCCATCAAGGTACCGACTACTACGTTCTTGACCATCTCGCCAGAGATGCGGGCATCACGCCCTACCACGATTTTGTTACTTTTTACAGTACACGTCTTACGAATCAGGGTAGCATAAGCTGAAGTGAACTTCACAATGTCGAGCGGATTCAATCCCTCGCCAGCACCACCGCCAATTGTTCCGCGGATTCCAGAAATAGATTTGATTAGAGTCATAGGTTAATGATTTAAAATTTATCGGTTAGTTCCAAATTTGGAGTTTATGTAAATCGTAATAATAAGGATGAACGTCCCGCATAGCATCCGACTGTCCCATCTTGGAAGGAACAATCAGCTTCACATGTGCTCCGTTACGAATATAATTCAACGCAACCAGCCAGCCAGCAGGTACAGACGAACCATGATATATAAGCATATAGCCTTGAGTGAAAAGTCCGGCAATAGACGAAGAAGTAACAGAATATCTAAACTCATCCACAACAGTCGGACTATTCATATTGGTTATATACGATTTCACCCCTCCAACAGCTATCAACCCTTGTTCTTCAAAGCGCACCAAAATCAAATCATTCGGTTTAACTGTATCTGCAGGATTCGTCGAACCTTTATCCACAATCTGCATATACACCCCGCTTGCCAGCTGCACATACTCATTCCTGCTTACATCCGTTGTCGAATCTTGCGCATAGAATTCACTTTGAGAAATAACGACAATGCTACTGTCTTTGATAAATGCTTTGATGGCATCTTTTTCTTCCTCAAGCATTTCGGCATAAGTTTTAGAATTATCGCATGCCTGGAAGGCTAAACAAACTGCAAGTAAGGCAAAAAAGAATAAAGTAAGTTTCTTCATTTCTGTTATTTAGTAATTTCGTACAAAAGTATCTGATTTCCTTGAAAGTTGAAAGCTGCGGATAGAAAGTTCGTAACTTTTAACCTTTACAACTGAACTTTTTTTATCCTTTGGCATTCAGCAGCGGTTTGTATTTCTCCAAAGCCTGCTCAAAGACCTTGCGGGCTCATCCATCGTTCCATAAAATTCACCGCCGGAAGCATTCAAATGACCGCCGCCGCCAAAGAACTCGGCAGCCAGCTGATTGCAGGGGAATGTACCGACCGAACGTAAAGAAATCTTTATCATCGGCTTCTCCGTATCTTCACGCAAGAAGCAAGAGAAAATCACCCCTTTGATACTTAAAGGAATGTTCACAAACCCTTCACTATCTCCACGCACATAGTCGAACTGGCTTTGTTCGGCTTTAGTCAGAGAAATTAAGGCTGCATGATAGTCCGGATAGACCTTCATTTGTGACAAGACATATCCCATTAGGCGCAAACGGCTTTCTGAATAAGTATTGAACACCTTACGGTAAATCTCGTCCTTGTCAATACCTTTCGACAACAGTTCGCTGATGATGAAATAGATTTCCCGGTTATTGGAATTGTAAGTAAACCCGCCGGTATCCGTCATCATACCCGTATAGATGCACTCTGCTCCTTCCCTTGAAATGTCACTGAAATAGCCCATACGGCAAATCAGGCGGAAAACCAGTTCCGAAGTGGAAGATATCTCCGGATGGGAAATGATAATCTTGCAGAAATCCTCCGGATGGAGATGATGGTCTATCAGTATTTTTCTTGCCGGAGATGCAAGAACAGCGTCACCCATGGCATCTATACGATGGATAGCATTAAAGTCCAGACAACAAATAACATCCGCCTCGGCAATCAGCTTGTCGGCAAACTCCTTGTAGCGGTCGTACAGAAGGACGTCCTTGCTCCCGGGCATCCATTTCAAGAAGTCGGGGAAAGCATTCGGCACAATAACATTCGCCGTCTTTCCCTGCGAGCTGAAGAAGTGCCACAAGCCCAGAGAAGAGCCGATGGCGTCCCCGTCGGGACCCACATGCGAAACTATTACTATCTTGTCTGCACGGTCAAACCATTTGGTGAAATGGTCTATCTTGGATTGTTCTATTACTTTGGTCAACATATTTTTATTTACTATTTGACGATTGACTATTTACTATTTGACGATTGACTATTTACTATTTGGCGTTTATAACAAATTGAAGGGGCAAAAGTACGAAAAGTTTGTGATTTATAACAATATGCGGTAAGAACCTTTTTGAGAAAGAAGAAGATAGGGAATACCTAAGCGAACGCAATCATTGGCAATCTTATTCTGATAATAGTCTGAAAGAGAAGCGTCAAGCACCACCATGCCCATGGAAAAGAGCGAAGTAAGTTCCTCTATCCCACCTTGATACCCCTTGGAGACATACAGATAATCAACTGAAAGGGGACGGGAAGAGTTCTTGTTTCTCCAACGGTTGTCGGAAAGAAGACAGATGCGCTTACCGGCGTAAGAGACAATCTGGTTACGCATGGATAAGCCGGAAGTGGTATAATCTCCGGCAACCAATCGGGGAGTCTCCAGACGCAGGCGGTTCCAATGCGGAGAAAGGACACGGCACAGACGCGCATATCCGGCAAGCTATCGGCACATGCCAACCAAGAATGACGGTTGTCTGCCATACAATGGACAACGGGACAGCCTCTCACGCTATAAAAAGCAATCCCCTGCCGGGGAGCATTGGACATGATGGAAAGGGAATGCCAGGAAACCACTGCCAACAATGCCAGCAACGCAAAGCAGATTCTACGTACCGTAAGGCGTAGAAAGCCATAATATGTCATCCCCAAGAACAGATAGACGAGCAGAACACCCCATATATCCAGCCAAATATCATCGACAGCAGCGCCGGGAAGATGCTCTATCCAGCGGAGCACTTCATTCTGGACATGTACCAATGCCTCTACTACCCTTGCAAACAGATGTTGTACAAAAGGCAGCGGCGTAAGCATCAACAGAAAGACAGCCGAATACAGAACGAGCGACACCATGGGAATTACCCAAAGATTAGTCAACAGAAAATGAGTGGAAAAACGGGAGAAATAGAAAATGACCAAAGGGGCCGTACCCAGCTGAGCCGCCATGGACACTGTCATAAGTCCCCACAAATATCGCAGGAAACGATTGTCAACCTTCCAAAGGGCATACAACTTAGGCTGTACAAGTACAATAGCTGCAACCGCCGAGAATGACAACTGAAAACCGACATCAAACAACCAGATCGGCTTGCACAGCAGCATCAGGAAAGCAGTTGCCGCCAGCGTATTCAGAGTCAGCGGCTTTTCCGGCTGCAAACCGGCAAACGCCAACAAAGAGAACATGACGACCGACCGCACCACCGAGGAAGACAATCCCGTGAAAAAAGCAAAACTCACCAAGAAAAGGACCAGAAGCAAAAGCAACAAAGGTTTTAACCGCCGCCATCGCCTCCACAAAGGACGAAGCACAAACAAGAGCAAAGCATACAGAAAACCTATGTGCAACCCCGAAAGTGCCAGTACATGGCTGGCTCCCGAAACGGAGTAGGTCTCCACAATATCATCACTCAGTTCCTCTTTATCCCCCACCGTCAACGCAGAAAGCACTGCCAATTCATCAGCTTCAAAGCCCAAACTCCGGTATAAGCCAACCACTTTCGCCCTATAATCCAGTGCCACCTGGCTGACAGTGCGAGAGACATCATGCCCCGTCTTCCGCCAATGTCCGTCAGCCACGTAGGCCGTGCCGCTATAGCCTTTCCGCCTCAAGTAGCGGGCATAGTCAAACTCGTCGGGATTACCATTGTTTGCCGGAGGAACAAGCCGGGCAGATACCAGCAACTCATCACCACGGCGCAAAGTGGCCGTAGCAGAATCTTTCGGAAAATAAGCCAGAAAAAGATGATTCCGGGGGCAACCCGTAACTGCATCCTGCTCTACCTCTCCCAGCAGGACAACCCTGCACAATATGCTGCGCTCCCTCTCTTCGGGATGCTCGCAGATACAAACCCTATAAACAGCAGGTTTGCCCGAAAAGGGAAATACCGTCTTTCCCTGCTGCCAACTCATCAAGCAGAACCCCGTACCACCCAAGAAAAGGTATACCGCCGCTCCATACACCCATCCGGTATGCTTGTATCTGCCTATGATAAAAAGAAAAAGCAGAAAACCTGCCACATACTCCCATGCAGAAAGCACGTGTGGAAACGCATCTCCACACAAAAGTCCAACTACCAACGGCATCAACAGTCGAAGGAAAGGATGCCGTTGCCAGCTGTCGATTATCAATCCAGAAGACGGATTACAGATTCCTTAATGCACGGATGGCCTCCTTCGGATCGGGAGCCGAGAAAACGGCATTGCCTGCTACCAGTACATCTGCTCCAGCTTCTACCAGGCGCGAACCGGTTTCCAAGTTTACGCCACCGTCCACTTCTATCAAGCCTGCGAACCGGTAACCGTTATCAATTCACGCAACTCGCGCACTTTATCAAGAGAATGCTCTATGAACTTTTGTCCGCCGAAGCCAGGATTTACGCTCATTATCAGCACCATGTATACATCATTAATAATATCCTTCAACAAGGACACGGGAGTTGCCGGATTAATCGTTACTGCCGGCTGCATCCCTGCTTCGCGAATTTGCTGCACCACGCGGTGCAGATGCGGACAAGCCTCGTAATGCACATTCATGACATGGGCTCCCAGAGCCTTCACCTCCGGAATAAACTTCTCCGGCTGTACAATCATCAGATGCACATCCAAAGGCTTCTGCGACAGTTTTGCCACATACTTCAGTACCGGGAATCCGAAAGAAATATTAGGGACAAACACACCGTCCATGATGTCGATATGTACCCACTCCGCCTCACTTTCGTTAATCATTTCAATGTCTCGTGCCAGATAACCAAAATCGGCAGAGAGAATAGAAGGGGATATGATTGGTTTCATAATGTTATATTCTAAAGTTTACGAACTTTGTTATGTACAAATATAGAGAAAAGATTTAATTCAGCCTAACATTGGAAGTCAAAACTCTCACTGCAAACTTACTGCATACCTTTTGCAGCGTCACTGCAAACGTGTTGCAGTGCTACTGCAAAGCAGTTGCAGTCACACTGCATATTAGTTGCAGCAACACTGCAAAGCGGTTTGCAGTGACGCTGCAAAACGAGTGCAGTAGTCTTGCAGTAGGAAGTTATTGAATGACAATCAGTTATTTCATCACGTATCCTTCCGTCAACCGGAAGCCGCGTAGCAGTTCATCCGTTTTCAGTCTCTTCTTGCCCGGAAGCTGGAGGGAGCAGATGCCGACAAAACCATCTTCGGCAGCAACGCGGATATAGGTCTTCCCGTCTGTCTGCAAGGTTCCGGGAGCCAGCTGATGGGATTCCCCTATTTTCTCCGTCTCGAAGATTTTTACCACAACAGATTCTCCACCGGGTTGGACCAGCTCCGTCCAAGCGGCAGGATAGGGAGAAAGACCGCGTATAAAATCGTAAATACGCTTCACCGGGCGGTTCCAGTCAATACGACAAGTATCTTTGAAGATTTTCGGTGCCGGACGCAGTTCACCCACGACGGCCATTTCTTCTTGAGGAATACTTTTCACTGTACCGGCAAGAATGGCATCTACGGTTTCTACCACCAGGCGACCGCCCAACAGCATCAGTTTGTCGTGGACGATACCCACGTTGTCCGTATCGGCAATGGGTACCCGTACCTGCTGGATAACCTCACCGGTGTCAATCTCATGTTTCAGGAAGAAGTGGTGATGCCCGTTTCCGTATCACCATTAATCACCGCCCAGTTGATAGGGGCTGCGCCGCGATACTGCGGAAGCAGGGAAGCATGCAGGTTGAAGGTGCCCAATCGCGGCATGTTCCATACCACCTCCGGCAACATACGGAAGGCAACGACTATCTGCAAATCGGCCTTCCATGCACGCAACGCCTCCACAAAAGCCTCATCCTTCAGCTTCTCCGGCTGAAGAAGCGGAAGATTATGTTCCAGTGCATACTGTTTCACCGGAGAGAATTGGAGCTTATGCCCCCGTCCGGCAGGCTTGTCGGGCATCGTAATGACACCCACCACATTGTAACCTCCTTCTACCAGGCAACGAAGAGCCTCCACCGCAAAGTCGGGAGTACCCATATATACAATCCTCAAATTCTTCTTTTCCACCATTTCATTTACAATTTACCATTTACAATGTACCATTTGCGAGGCAGCTCATTTGCCCATTTACAATTTACCATTTACAATGTACGAAGCATCTTCTTTGCGATTTACAATGCCCCATCACCCCGAACGGCAAATAGTAACTTGTAAATAGTAAAATAGTAAATACCAAAAAGTCCTCAGTCTTCTGAAAAATGTACCAATACTTCACGGTACGAGTTGAATATCTTCGACTTGGACACGAAGCCCAAGTATTTGTTTTCCGCATCCACCACCGGCAGATTCCACGCTTCGTATCATCAAAGGTGCGCATCACCTGCTCCATACTGTCCGTATCATACAGACGTGCCGGAGCCGAAGTCATCAGTTTTCCCACCGTGAAGCGATGATATAACTCCTGGCGGAACATAATGTTCCGGATATCGTCCAACAAGACAATGCCAATCAACACCCCTTCCTTATCCGTCACGGGAAAAACATTGCGATGCGAGGCGGAAATAGCCTTTACCAGTTCGCCCAAATCCATTTCGGGATGCACGGTCACAAAATCCTTTTCCACCACATTCTCCATCTTCATCAGGGTAAGGATGGCCTTGTCCTTATGGTGCGTCAACAGTTCTCCTTTCTTGGCCAAACGCATGGAATAGATACTATGAGGCTCGAACATGATGATGGTAAGATAGGAACTGACGGAAACAATCATCAGTGGCAGAAACAGGTCGTATCCTCGTAAGCTCGGCTATGAGGAACACGCCGGTCAGCGGAGCGTGCATGACCCCACTCATGACCCCCGCCATTCCCATCAAGCAAAGTTCTTCTCGGGCAGATAAGCCGTCATCTCTATTTCATTGCTGAAATGTGAAAAGACAAAACCGGCAATACAACCCAGATACAACGAAGGTGCGAAGATACCGCCGCAACCGCCCCCGCCATTCGTGGCACTCGAGGCAAAGACCTTGAACAGAATAATCAGTATGAGGTATATCAGCAACAGATTGCCGTGCCCGTAGAAGAAGGAATTATTCATCACCGTGTCCCATTCGGCATTGCTCATCCCATTCAGCAACAATTCTATCGTATCGTAACCTTCGCCATACAACGGTGGGAAAAGGAATATCAGGATACTCAGCATGGCACCGCCCATTATCAGTTTCTTATAGGGAGTTCTCAACCTTCCGAACACGCCTTCCACAGAGTTCATGGCCCGGGTAAAATAAAGGGAAACCAATCCGCAGAAGATACCCAGCATAATGACATACGGAATACGCTCCAATTCGAAAGCTTGGTCCAGATGGAATTTGAACATGGCATCCGTACCCGTCACGATATAGGAAACAGTTGCAGCCGTCACCGCAGATATCAGCAACGGCAACAAGGAGGACATTGTCAAATCTATCATCAGTACCTCCAGCGTAAATACCAGACCGGCAATCGGCGCCTTGAAAATGCCTGCAACCGCACCGGCAGCACCACATCCCACCAATAGCATCAGCGTACGATGCTCCATCTTGAAGATGTTCCCAGATTGGAACCGATAGCCGAACCCGTCAGCACAATAGGCGCCTCTGCCCCGACCGAACCACCGAAACCGATGGTAATGGAACTGGCTATGATGGACGACCAAGTGTTATGCCGTTTGATGCGTCCCTGCCGCCGCGAGATGGCGTATAGGATTTTGGTAACACCATGACTGATGTCGTCCTTCACCACGTAGCGGACAAACAATCCGGTCAGGAAGATACCCACTACCGGATAGACCAGATAAAGGTAGTTGGCTTCCGTCGCATTGAAATTATCCGTCAGGAAGTTCTGTATCCAGTGTATGATGACTTTCAGTATCAGTGCGGCGAATGCCGTAAAGATACCTACAAGAAAACTGAGAATCAGTATGAACCGCTTTTCCTTGATATTCTTTTCGCGCCATATGATGAAGCGCTGCAACAAACTCCTCTTGTCCTCTGCCATTTTTCCTTTTATTCGCGAATAATCTTAATGACTCCGCCCTTGCCCAACTTGATGATACTGGACGGTTTCGGGCGTCCCGTTTCCTCCTGGCGGTATCCTACTATATAATCCACCGCAGACTTGATGTCTTCACTTATTTCACTGAAGTTACCGGGAGACGGTTGCCCGCTGACATTGGCAGAAGTAGAGACTATCGCCTTGCGGAACTGCTGACAAAGCCGTTTTGAAAATGCCTCACTGGTGACACGGATACCTACACTACCATCTTCGGCAAGCAAGTTAGGAGCCAGATTACGCGCTCCGGAATAAATTATGGTAAGGGGCTTGTCAGCCAGTTCTATCAAATCCCAGGCAACCTCCGGAACATCCTGCACATAGAAATCCACCTTTACCGGAGAATCTACCAATACCAGCATCGCCTTACTGTCAGAGCGTTGCTTGATTTCATATACACGGCGCACCGCTTCTTCATTGGTAGCGTCACAACCTATACCCCAAATCGTATCTGTCGGATACAGAATTACCCCGCCCTCGCTCATTACCTGGCAGGCTTTTTTGATGTCTTCTATCATTTCTTGATATATAAGTTCACGGATTAACACGCAAAAATAGTATTTTTGCAGCGATTATAAACAAAGTTTAAGAGAAAACAATGGAAGAAATTCAATTTAACCACACCCTGCCCATACAACTACGCTTCAATGACGTCGACAAATTCGGCCATGTAACAACACTGTTTACTTCTCTTTTTATGATTTAGGAAAAACGGAATATTTCGCTTCCGTATGCCCGGATGTAGATTGGGAAAGGATGGTATCGTTGTCGTCCATATTGAAGCAAACTTCCTCGCACAGATTTATGGTTCGGACCATATCGCCGTGCAAACTGCCGTCAACTGAGATAGGAACCAAAAGCTTCCACCTCG
>ENA-OQCP01000141-OQCP01000141.1-human-gut-metagenome-genome-assembly--contig:-NODE-141-length-28827-cov-3.317840_pt1 | contig 28827 bp, 32 predicted proteins | sample MGYA00242760_ERZ504583 | MGnify/ENA primary metagenome ERZ504583 (study PRJEB26092, sample SAMD00036308) | human gut metagenome | host: Homo sapiens | study: EMG produced TPA metagenomics assembly of...
TTGTTCTGTATATCCTTTTTCAGCAGCAGTTGGTCTTTGAAGAAGACGAACCACTGCGTGCAGGGTTTGGGGTTCTGTTGATTTTCCATTGTTTGTTGTTTTATTATTTGGGGGGATGAACACGAAAATACAAAGGCACAGAGATTCTTTTCAAAGAGATAAAGCATTAATTTCTATGTCTTTGTGTCTCTGTGTTCGCCCCCCCTAAATTTCGTTTGCTGTGTCTTTTTCTTGCCGCACATAGACCGTTGACCTTCCCATTCCGCGGCGGCGCAGGAACCTTGCCGGATGAATTTGTTCAGCTCGTCTATGGCGGCATGTCTGGTTAGTCCGCTCAATTGGATGTATTCGTTCTTGTTGATGCATACATTCTGCTTGAGGAACAGTTCCAGTTCGGCTTTTCTTGTTGCTTCGGTGGTCTCTACTACTTTTTTCGATTTCTTGGTAGTGGAGTGTACACGTTCCAACGTCATTTTCTTCTTGATGTTGTTGCGGAACGTGCTGCTGATGCGCAGGTGCACGTTTTGGAATTGGACGGATTCGGAGCGGATTTTCTTTTTCTCGTCGTCGGTCTCGCGCAGGCATTTCAGAGAAGTGCTGAAGAATCCGAGTTCTCCCAGTTCCAACGATGTTTCCGTTGGCAAGGAGGTCGCACAACTCGTCAATGCAGGCATCCAATGCTGCTCCTATCACATTCTTGGGCAGATGTTGGAAAGTTGCGATATGTTCCACAAACTCCTTTTGGGTATAAGTCCTTTTCGGGCAGATACGTGCATGGAGTGATTTCTTGTCTTCTTTCCCGTCGGGCGAAGGCGTTTCGTAAAGGTCGTAATACGCGCTCATAAGATATTTATTTTTGTTTATAGCGATAAACAGTTCTCGTCGCTTCGGGGAATTATTTTTGTCGCTAAGCGGATTAATTTTCTTCTTCCTAAAAACTAATCGTCCGACAACTGTTGCATTATCGTCCAACAGTTGTTTAATTATCGTCCGACAGCTGTCGGACGAAACAGAAATGGGTATGGGACGATTAATTCTTAGTGAACAAAGGTATAAAATATAGTGATACGAAGAGTAGTGTTTGGGGAGGAAAGTTTTAGTTTTCGGCAAAAGAGGGGGGATTGTTAAATCCCCAATAATAGGGACTGACCCGATGAAGGACTGGTCACTTACCTGGGGACAATTTGTCTCCAGGTAGAAATGGTAATAGATATAGGAAATGAAAGCAAATCACAACGTGTGTGCGTGTCTGTGTGTATTTGTTTTCCAAAGATAGTGAATCTTAATAAGACTCTCTCTGATTTCCCTACTATTTTGTATCTTTACACACTTTTCTTTATACATGAGTACTGACTATAAATAAATCATATTGTGGAAATAACCCAACGCATTCGTCTCCTCCTTTCCGAAATGAACCGGGGAGTATACGAAAAAGAAACTGAAATAAACCTCTCCCTGCTGGCAGCTCTGGCAGGCGAGAGCATTCTGCTCCTGGGACCTCCGGGAGTAGCCAAGTCAATGGTAGCCAGGCGGCTAAAGTCGGCTTTTACAGATGCCCGTGCCTTTGAATACCTGATGTCCCGCTTCTCTACGCCCGACGAGATTTTCGGTCCTGTCAGCATTAGCCGACTGAAAGAATCCGACAAGTATGAACGTGCCATCGACGGCTATCTGCCCACAGCCGATGTCGTGTTTCTGGACGAAATATGGAAAGCAGGCCCTGCCATACAGAACACTCTGCTGACCGTCATCAACGAGAAACTTTTCCGCAATGGCGACAAGGAACTGCATCTCCCCCTCAAACTGCTCGTAGCTGCCAGTAACGAACTGCCCGCTCAAGGCGAGGGACTGGAAGCCCTATGGGACCGCTTCCTTATCCGCATTCTCTGCACCTGCGTCAAGCAGGAAGAGTCTTTCTACAAAATGCTGCTGGACGATTCTGCCGACCATCCGGAAACGACTGCCTGCGAATGGCAAATCTCCGACCGCGAGTATGCCGAATGGCAAGCTGAGATACGCCGCGTAACCTTGCCTCTCGATGTTCTTTCCTGCATCACAGCCATTCGCCACGGACTGACAAGCGTAGAGATGCAAAACTCCGACCTGCGCCGCAATGTCTACGTCAGCGACCGCCGCTGGAAGAACATCGTGAAGCTGCTCAAGACCTCCGCCTTCGTCCACGGCCGCACGGAAGTCTCCATGACCGACCTGCTTCCCGTCTACCACTGCCTATGGAGTGAGCCTGATGAGAGCGTTGCCATCCGTGACATCGTTATCCGTGCCTTATTCGTGTCCCACACAAAACAGATTGCCGGTATCGCCTCCTCGCTGAAATCCGATTTGAAAGTCAGCCGTGTGCGCGAAGCCCTCGACAAAGCCCGCCTTGCCGGCGACCGTAGGACGATGACCTGCTGATAACGGAACATTTCTACTACCAGGTGGAGAAACATGGTACGGGCAACACCTACATCTTTATCGTGGACTACAGAAATCTGAAGGAGTACAGCGCCAAAGATGCCCCCACCTTGGGCGTAATGTATGCCGACCCCATCAATCCCAAGCGTACCATCATCCGCGCCTTTGCCGACACCGGCGCCGTGAAAGAGGAAGGCACCGAACGCGTCACCCTCTACCGCGACGACAAGCATCTCTACATCAACGGTGTGCGCTTCCCCATGCGGCGTCTGCAACGAGGTGAGGAGCAACAACTCTGGCTGGGAAACCTCTCCGTCACCGACCGTGACTACGAGACGGAACTGGACGCCGCCGCCACCAGCATAGACCGCCTGGTAAGAGATTTGTCCGACAACCTTTTCGTCTCCGAAGAGGATAAAAAGAGCGTAGCTCAATACGTCTCCATCGTCCGCAAGGAGATAGCCTGGGCGCGTGTGGACATGCGCAAACTGAGATATGGAGACGAATAATCCTCCAGTAACCAAGAAGAAGATGAACACCACCGTCACCCGATATGACACCGCCTTCTATGTGCAGGCACTGGACCGTTTCGTTGCCACCGGAGAGTGCGCAGAGACGGATACCGAGCCCTTGTATGCCTATCTACTCTCTGTGATGAACGACTCCATGGTCAAGGTGCAGGTGCTGGGCGATGAGGTCTGTGCACGTATCTTTTACGACACCATGATTCAGTTCATCCAATTGAACTTGGAGAAGGAGAGGTACCACCTCCGGAAAAGCCAGTCGGAACGGACCGGGATGAAACTCGTGCTGGAATGGTCCATGGCAAAGCGGAAAGACGGCTGGCAAGCCTTGCTCCAGCAGATTTCCGACAAATACCGGGAGTACGGCTTCGACTCCCGTTTCTACCGCAGCCACTTCGGCACAGAAGGAGGATATGCGGACGATGAAGTCTGGGAGAAAATGGTGGATGACTGGGAAGACGCCTTCCAACAGAAGATGCATCAGGAAAAGGAGAAAGAAATCGTTTTCCGCAAAGATGCCCTCGAGCGCAGGCTCCGTTCCAATCTGAAAGACATCCCCGAGTACATCCGCCAGAACCGGGTGGATAAGGACGAATTCTTCCAGACCTGGGGCATGATGAGCGGCTTGTGGAATACTGTCGACTTTGAGCGTATACGGAAAATCGTGCGCATCCAGCGCTCTTGCCCCGAGATAGTGAAAGTGGCCCGCAAGATGGGGCGTATGGCAGACGACGAAGGACGTGAGCAAATCCGCGTTGCCGAGGGAAACGTCTACAAAATGGAGCACTCCTCCAAATGTGACATCCTGGGTATCAGTACCGGCAACGACCTCAATGCTCTGCTTCCCATTGAGCTTGCCCATTCCGCTGACAGTGAACTGGAAGATTTGTTCGTCTACAAATACCTTACTCGCAAGCTCCAGACCTTCCGTTATAAATCGGAAATCATGCAGCCTGCCCGGCGCATCGAAACCAAGCCCGCCCGTCCCAAAGGTCCGATGATTGTCTGTCTGGACACCTCGGGAAGCATGGCTGGCAAGCCGGAGAAGATACCCACTCCCTGCTGATAAAGCTCCTGGAGATAGCCGACCGTCAACGGCGGAACTGCTTTCTGATAGCCTTTTCCGTCTCCATCCATCCGATTGACGTAAGGAAAGAGCGGGCAAGGCTGCTCGAATTCTTCTCAAAGACAGCTTGCGGGGATACAGATGCCACCCGTATGCTAGAAGCCACGTTCCGCCTGCTCAAAGAAGGCAAGGAGTATATGAATGCCGATGTGCTTTGGGTCAGCGATTTCAAGATTCCTCACTCTTCACCTGCCTTTATGGAGGAGATTCGCCGTTGTCGGGAAGCTGGTACACACTTCTACGGTCTGCAGATTGGCATCACGGACAATGAGTGGGCACCATTCTTCGACCGCATTTATCGGGTGGAATACACCCCTTTGCGGAATTGCTGAAATAAGGTTTGCCCTGAAAGCGTGCTTATTGAAGCTATATTTCAGCAGTAAATATCCGCCTGCCACTTGCAATCCCATTCCCGGCACACCGATACGGAAATCTTGTACAGCCCGGAAGAAGCTGCCCACCATGCCCATTCTCCCAAAGTACCTGCTACCTGATAGAAAAGAACTACTGCCAGCAGGATAGGCAGGGAAATGCGCTGGAAACGGTGTGCTGCCCAGCCCGCCGCCACAGCCAGTAATACAGACTTCAACAGAATGGCGGGAAGTGCTGCGGGAAGTGGCATTCCGAATAGCAGGGAGTTGAGGACGGGCGACAGGACGGCTGTCAGCAACCCCACTTTCCATCCGAATTTATAAGCGCCCACCAGCGTGAAGAAATAGATTGGAAGCCAGGTTATCCCTCCCTGGGGAATGAGATGAAAGAGCTGGGGAAGAGCCAGATTGCCAAGAATGAATAGCGAGGCTGCCAGATACGTCTTCACATTATTGTAATCCAGCGAGTAGAGTTTAACTGTTTTTGTTCCATGTAGTTGTAATGTATTAAAAGTTGATATTTACGCCTCCCATCACCGTAGCTTTCGGCATGGGGAAGCCTGCATTGATTTCATAGCGTTGTGCCAGCAGGTTTTCACCCTTGACGAAGACGTCGGCAAAACTGCACAGACGGTAGTTGGCACGCAGGTTCCAGAGTACGAAGCTTTCCTGCTTCTCCTTACCCGGGGTGACCGAGGTATGGAGACCCTTCACGTATTGTATACCGGTAGACAAGCTCCAGCGTCTTTGTGTAAAGTCCGTACCGGCATAGAGTTTGTGTTCGGGAGCCGCCAGTACCGGATTCTCCATGTGCAGCCAGCTATAATTGGCATTCATCTGCCAGTGTCGGTTGATGCGGTAGCCAAGGTTGGTTTCCACGCCCCAGTTCTCTATCTCTCCGGAGTTGACGTTCTTGCGCAGGGCAGGGTCTGTCATGATGATGTTGTCCCCGTTGATGTAGTAGAGGTTCACCCCATAGGACATGGCCCCTCCCAAAAGCTGCCCCGTAAAGGAGAGTTCATAGTTCATCAGGCTCTCCGCTTTCAAATCGGGGTTCTGTGGAGGGAACATGTACATCTCCCGGATGGTGGGGTTACGGAATCCTTTGCTCACCATTGCTTTCAGTTCTGCCTGCCGCGGCAGATGGAAAGCCAGTCCCCCTTGGGGAATCCATTCCGTGCCCACGTGCGAATGGTGGTCTATGCGGACACCGGCGTCCAGTGAAAGCCAACTGTTGATGTCCTGCCTGAAATCCACATAGCCTGCAAATTCATCCATCTGCTTGTCCACGCCGGGGATGCGGTCACCAATCTGCTGTCCGGGTTTTGCCTCGTCGATGGCGACAACCTTGTTCCAGGACTCTCCGCCGAAGTGCTGGTAATCGAAACCTACGGTCAGGCGGTTGCCGGTGAAGAGCGTGGCGCTTTGATACCACGATATGCCCAGCATCCGGTCCTTGGAGTTGAAGTGCGACTTCTGGGGCTCTCCTCCGGGATGGTAGCCGTCATTAATCCTGTGCCGGCCCCAGTTGTAGAAGAAGCTCACGGCGCCGGAAGTGCGGTCGTAACGATTTTCCAGTGCGAAGGAGGTCATGCCGCGTGTGATGCGCGAGTCGTTGTCTATATACGGATTGTCGGCTTCGCGGGATTGGAGGCGTTGAAGCGGGTGATGTTCACGTCGCCCCACAGCTTCCAGGTGTCGCTGAAGTCGTATCCCAGTTTGGCATATCCGCCATACTGCTCAAACTCCATGTCGTCACGGTGTCCGTCGGTACGGTTGTACGAGCCGGTCACCACGCTGCTGAAACGCCCTTTCCTCACGCGGTTGGAGACTTCCGTCTGCAGGGTATTGTAGGAACCGTATCCTATCTGCGCATTGGTTTTCACCCCGTCCTCCTGCATCTTGCGGGTGACGATGTTGATAACCCCGCCCATTGCATTGGACCCATAGAGGACGGAGGCGGGACCGCGCAGCACTTCCACCCGTTCGGCCATCATGCTCTGGTAGGCGTCGGCGATGGGATGCCCCATCAGGCCCATGTATTGCGGATGTCCGTCTATCAGCACCAGCAGGCTGGTTGTAGGTCCTCCGGCTGCGTTTACTCCGGCGCCTATACCGCGCAGGCTCATGCCTCCTGCGGCTCCCGTGGATACGCCGTAGCCCATGATGCCGCGGCTTGTGGTGAAAAGTCCAGGCACCTGCTCGGTCAGTGCAGGCAGGATGGAGGGCTGGTAGGTCTGTTCCAGTTGCTGGCGGCCCACTACGGAGATGGTCATTGGCAGGTGGCGGATGTCTGTTTCATTTCTTGTCCCGGTCACCACGACTTCATCAAGCTTGTAGCTTTTCAGCCGGAGGCTGTCGGCAGGTGCGGACAGCATACTACCCGGAAGGGCGATACTTATTAAAATTGCGGTTAAAATCTTTTTATTCATCGTTTATCTATGGTTCTTTTTGCAAAGTTATACAAAAAGAAGAATCTGTATATGATTGGTAATCCTTAAAATGGACAACCAGGGTTGAAGATAAGTCCGTTAAAGGGTTTCCTGCTTCAGCGCTTCCACAAATCGGTCTATCTCCTGCAGTTTCGCCGGGATGTCGATGCCTTGCGGACAGTGCGGGTTGCATTGACCGCAACCGGTGCAGCGGTTGGCTTGGCGGAGACGGGGAACACTGCGGTCATAGCCTATCAGGAAGGCGCGGCGTGCCTCGCGGTAATTCTCGTCTTGGCTGTTCTGCGGCACGTTGCCCTCGTTGATGCAGCGGTTGTAGTGCAGCAAGATGGCTGGAATATCCAGTCCATAGGGGCACGGCATACAGTATTTGCAGTCGTTGCACGGCACGGTGGGGTATTGCAGCATTCGCTGGGCGGTATCTTCCAGTAAGGTAAACTCCTCTTCCGTACATGGAACAAGCGGGGAGAAGGTACGCAGGTTGTCTTGCAGATGCTCCATGTACGTCATTCCGCTTAGTACGGTCAGCACATCGGGGAAAGTACCTGCGAATCGGAAGGCCCAGGAAGCTACGCTCTCCTGCGGACGGCGTTGTTTCAGACGTGCCATCAAGTGGTCGTTCAGGCGGGATAGCGTCCGCCCAGCAGCGGCTCCATGATAACGGCGGGAATGTTGCGCTTCACCAGCTCGGCATATAGGTATTCGGCATCCGTGTTGCGGGTATTCACTTCTTTGGCATGTCGCCAGTCCACGTAGTTCAGTTGGATTTGTACGAAGTCCCATTTCAGTTCGTCGTGGCGGGAGAGCAGGTAGTCAAAGACTTCGATGTCTCCATGATAGGAGAATCCGAGGTTGCGGATGCGTCCGGCTTCACGCTCTTTCAGCAGGAAGTCCAGCATGCCGTTGTCCAGATAGCGGGAGCGGAGGCTTCCATGCCGCCCATGCCGATGCCGTGCAACAAGAGGTAGTCGATGTAGTCCACTTGCAGGTCGCGGAAGGAGCGGTGATACATGGCAAGGGACTCTTCGCGGCTGTGCGTGCTGGGACTGAAGTTGGACAGCTTTGTGGCAAGGAAGAATTTCTCCCGTGGATGGCGTTTTAAGGCAATGCCTGTGGCGCGCTCCGACAGACCTTGCACATAGGCGGGAGAGGTGTCGAAATAGTTCACTCCGTGAGCAATGGCATAGTCTATCAGGTCGTTCACGGCTTCCTGGTCTATTTCGTCTCCATTCCCGTCGGCACGTTTCCGGGTGGGCCATCGCATGCATCCGTATCCTAGCAGGGAAACCCGGTCGCCCGTGTTGGGATTGGTACGGTAGGTCATCTTGTCGGTTGGTATCTCGCCCAGCGCGGCCGATTCGCTCTCCCCGTTGTTCTTGTTGCCCGAACAGCCGTACAGGCTGCTGCCGAGGCAAGCGTTCCTGCACCGGCGAGCTTGAAGAAATCGCGGCGGTTTATCTTGTTCTTGTCTTCTTTCATTGTGATAGGACTGAAATTATAAATGGATATTTGGGTGATAAAGCTGCTTTAGACAGTTCTGTGCATCACATGGCCTTCCACATAAATGGCACTGAACGGACGCGACGGACAAAGGTTCTCGCATGCTCCGCATCCGGTGCAGCGTTCGGCGTTGACTACCGGTATCTTGATGGAGCTTCGTCTTCCGGGTCTGAAGGAACCATCTGTATGGCACCGGCCGGACAATGGCGGGCACAGTTCCCACATTCCATCTTGTCTGTGATGCAGATGCAATTCTCCTTAATCCATACGGCATGACCGATTTGGATGGCCGATTTCTCGGCGAGGCTCGTCAGATGGATGGCATCGGTAGGACACACCTCCGCACACTTGGCGCATTCGGGGCGGCAGTAACCGCGTTCGTAAGACATTTCCGGCTGCATCAGTTTTGTCAAGTCCGAAGAAGGACGGAGCACTTGGTTGGGGCATACCGATACGCAGAGCTGGCAGGCTGTGCAGTGTTGTGCAAAGTGGCGGGCGCTCAGTGAGCCCGGAGGAGTGATGGGAGTGGCGCGCTCGGGGATTTTTTTGTCCTCGATGACAGCCAGTCCACCGTCCACTTTCTTCTCTTGTGCCTTGAGGGCTGCCGTAGCAGCAAACACGGCGGTTGTAGAGAGAAATGCGCGGCGGGCGTCGTTTACCTGCTCCGGTGCCACGGAGGTTTCCTGAGAGACTGCAGCGGAGGCCGGCTTGCGGCGTGTGTAAGTGATGGCACCTTTCCTGCACTTGTTGATACAGTCCATACATGCCACGCAACGGCTGTAATCTATTTCGTGTGCCTTGATGTTGATGCACGATGCCTTGCAGTTACGGGCACAAAGTCCGCAACTGTTGCACTTCTTTGTGTCAATTACCGGTTTCAGCAAGGAATACTTCGAGAGGAAGCCAAGCACTGTACCTACCGGACAGATGGTGTTACAATAGGTACGTCCGCCTCGCCATGCCAGCACGATGAGGACGACCAGAGTGACCGTGGCAATCAGCAGGTAGGGAGACTCTTCATCCATACATCCGTTTCATAGAAGGCATAGCTGTCAGCACGTTCGGCCAGGTAGGCCAGTCCGTTGTTTGCCCATTGGTAGAGCGGGGAGAAAAGGCTGGAAACGATGCGCCCGTATGAGCTGTAAGGGGCCAGTAGCACGACAAAAGAGTTCAGTCCGCCGATAATGGCAAGTACGAATACTCCCAGCACACCGTAGCGTAGCCATTTCAGTACAGGCGAATAGTGGAAACGGTTCTTTTTCCGTTTGGCGGAGAGCCAGGAAACAATATCCTGGAATACTCCTAACGGGCAGATGACGGAGCAGTAGATGCGTCCGAATACCAAGTCAGCACTGCAAGAAACAGTACTACACCGATGTTCAGTGCCAGCACGGCCGGCAGGAATTGTATTTTCGCCATCCATCCGAACCAGGCATGCAGTGTTCCCGTGAAGTCGAGGAACAACAGCGTGATGAATGCAAAGAAGATGACGGCAAGGGTCAGTCTGATGGTACGTAGCATAAATGTTTAGTATTCGTTCTTTATACTTTTTCCCCATCTCGTAGGCTTCGTGCATGGAAGGCTTGTCGTTTATCTCGCCTACCTTCCAGGCACCCACGCCATAAATGGTGCCGCATTCTTTGGGCTCTTCCAGGCAGTCGAGGAAGCCACGGAAACCATCAATGGTACGTTCCATCATGGGGACACTTTCTTCGGCGGCGGCGATGATGAAGTAGAACTCCTTGTTCTTTATTTCAAGGTAGCGTGCACAACAACGGTCAATCAGTGTCTTCATCTGCGCGCTCATGGTGTAGAAGTATACGGGAGTTGCCATGACGATGACGTCGGCGGCAATCATCTTTTCCACCACTTCGGCGGCATCGTCCTTTTGCGGGCAGGGTTTGCCGTACATGCTGCATACGCTGCATCCCGTGCAGTAGTTGATGTGCTTGTCTTTCAGGAAAATCTTTTCTACTTGATGTCCGGCTTCTGCGGCACCGCGCATGAATTCGTTACACAAGAGGTCGGAGTTTCCATTCCTGCGGGGACTGGAGGAGAGGATTAATACTTTTTTGCTCATATTCGTTGTTCGTTAGTTAGTAAATGATTACGTGCTACAAAAATAGGCCGGTTTTATGAGAACGGCAGTATACAAATTACGGTTGTTGTTACCTAAATTACTGATTCATTCCAAAAGTATCTCCCGTTCGATGCCGGTGTCTTTCAGAAATTCCCGGTCGTGGCTGATGGCAATTACGGTGCCGGCGTAGTTGCGTATCGTTGCCGTTATTATTTCTATGCTCTCGATGTCCAGATTGTTGGTGGGTTCGTCCAAAATGAACATGTCCGGGGTGTTGTCGGCAATCATCAGGCAGCAGAAGGAAAGACGCATCTTTTCGCCGCCACTCAGTTTGCTGCACGGCTTGTTCCACACGTCGCGGGGAAAGAGATAGCGGTTGAGGATGGTTTTCACTTCATGTTCCGGCAGGTGGCGGTGGTTGAAGGCTTCTGCTTGTTGGAGTACGCTGCGCTCATTACGGACGAGGGAGTATTCCTGGTCCAGATAGACGGAGGTGAAGCCGGCACGCTCCATCACTCCGTCGGTGGGGTGCAATTCGCCCATGATGAGTTTCAGCAGGGTTGTTTTTCCACTGCCGTTTTTTCCTTTCAAGCTGAGGCGGTCGCCGCTTCTTAGCTGAAAGGTGAGAGGAGAAGCCAGAGGCTCTTTGCAGTCGTCTCCGTGTGGGGTGTTTCTGCGGGGGAGGCTGTATGGTTGGGATAATGGAAGTTGACGTCCCTTGCCGTAACCAGAATCTTGCCCGTATGCAGATGGGAGGCGTTGAAGTCTGTTTTCAGCTTGTCCGTCTGCGACAGTGAACTTTTGATACCTGCCATTTCCGTCTGCAGCTTTTCCGCTTTCTCCGCATGTATGCTGCTGAGTCTGCTACTGCTGTTTTCCGCATTGTTTTTCAGTCCTCCCATTAGGATGCGGGGAATCCCTTTTTTGATGGAGGCTTTTTCTCCCCGCACATTCTGTTTGGCTTTGCGCTCTTCTACTTCGCGTGCCACTTTGCGGGCAAGGCGCAGGGCTTTCTGTTTCTCTTCCAGTTGTTGGGTAAGGGCGTTCTGTTGCAGGGTCTTTTGTTCTTTGTAGAAGTCGTAGTTTCCGCTGTAATACGTCAAACCCTGGGAGGAGAGTTCGCAGATGGCAGGCAGCAGATTCAGTAGCGTGCGGTCGTGGCTGATGACGAGTACGGTGGCCGATGTTCGTCGTAGCAGGTTATGCAGACGTTCCCGTCCGTCCGCGTCCAGATGGTTGGTCGGTTCGTCCAGCAGGATGGCTGTCGGGTTGTGCAGCTCCATGCCTGCCAGGAAGATGCGGGTCTTTTCGCCGCCGCTTAGTCCTTCCATCGGGCGGGAAAGCGGGATGCCGCCCAGTCCCCAACTGTCGAGGGCGGCTTGGGCGCGCTCTTCCACGGTCCAGTCATCGTTGAGCGTATTGAAATGTGCTTCGGCAGCGTCACCGCTCAGGATGGCATGTAGGGCGGACAGCTTGTGGCTGATTCCCAAAGCTTGTGCTATCGTTTGCCGGTCGTATTGTCCGAAGTGCTGGGGCACGTAGTACAGATGTTCGGGGCGTAGCACCGTTCCCGAACTTGGTGACAAGTCTCCTGCCAAAATACGCATGAGGGTAGACTTGCCGCAACCGTTATTTCCGGTCAGGGCTATTTTATCTCCGGAGTTGATACTCAAGTGGATGTGTGAAAACAAGATTTCTTTATCCGTATGGATATAGCTAAGGTCTTTAATGATAAAGCTCATAAGTTTCTACTGTGTTTTTAGAAGTAAGAATGATAGGGGAGATGCAAGCATTCCCCGAAATTGAAATTCTCGAAGGGGAGAGGTACAGACAAACACAGTATTGGCTAAACATCTATATAGGTGATGCTCAGCGTTCAGTCTGAAAAAGCATGTTGATAGTGATGTTTACCGAAATGTGTTGTCTTTAGTCGGATATTCTCATCGGTGGAATTAATTGGTTAGTGGGTGCAAAGGTAATGATTTCCACTGAATAACAAAGGTTTTTGCGATATTAATATCGTGTCGTCAAGAAGTTAATATCGTGTTTGCAAGAAATTAATTTCCTGCAGACACGATGTTAATACTTTATTGGTTCTGTTACTTCATGGCCGAAGCATCGAACGAGAGTGGCAGTAATTCTCCCACATTCTTCAGCTCGTAGATTCCTTTTTGCCATATAGCAACACCCTCATGGGATGCTTGAAGCGCTTCTCCGTTTCGAGCATCACTTGCCGGCAGGCGCCGCAGGGAGGGATGGGAGACTCCAGGAACTCGTTGTGCTCGTTGCGTGCGGCAATGGCGAGGGTGGTTACCGCCTGGTCGGGATGTTGGGAGTTGGCATAGAATAGGGTGGTGCGTTCTGCACACAGCCCGGAAGGGTAGGCGGCGTTTTCCTGGTTGGTGCCGGTCACTACAATACCGTTTGCCAGTCTGGCTGCAGCTCCTACCGAGAAGTGGGAGTAAGGGGCATAGCTGCGGTTGGTAGCCTCGCGGGCGGCATCCATCAGTTCGCGGTCGGCGGCATCCAGTTCTTCATAGTCGTATATCTTGACGGCAATTTCGATATTTAATTCTTTCATAAGGCAAAGGGTTATATTGTAATTAATGTTACAAAGATAGAAAAGAGATTGGTTATTTCAATTCTTTTACGGACTTTTGTGCAGAACTCAACATTTTAAGCATGAAACGGATTTTCAGACTGACTGCTATCATAGCATTTCTTTTTATTTCCATAACAACAGTGCAGGCACAACGCCGGAATGCCCGCTACAATGAGTATATCAAACAGTATGCTCCCCTTGCCGTGGAGCAGATGCAACGTCATAAGATACCTGCCAGCATCACGCTGGCCCAAGGGCTGTTGGAGAGCGGTGCCGGATACAGTGAGCTGGCGCGCAAGAGCAACAATCACTTCGGCATCAAGTGTGGAGGCAACTGGCGCGGACGGACGGTGAGGCATGATGACGATGCCCGCAATGAATGTTTCCGCGCTTATCGCAATCCGAAAGACTCTTATGAAGACCATTCCGATTTCCTGAAACGGGGAGCACGTTATGCTTTTCTTTTCAAACTGAAGATTACGGACTATAAGGGTTGGGCGCGCGGCTTGAAGAAGGCCGGCTATGCTACCGACCGTCGTATGCCAACCGCCTGATAACCATTATTGAGGACTATGAACTGTATAAGTACGACAGCCGTGGCATGAGCAAGCGCGATGTCCGCAGTTGGGAGAAGGAACTGAAAAAGAAACCTTGGCTGGCCAATCCGCATCAGGTGTACATTGCCAACGATATAGCTTATGTCGTGCGCGCGACGGAGACACCTTCCAGGTGTTGGGCAAGGAGTTTGACATCAGCTGGAAGAAGCTGGTGAAATACAACGACCTCCATAAAGAATACACACTGGAGGCGGGAGACATTATTTACTTGAAAGAAAAGCGCAAGAAAGCCGCCAAACCCCATACCGTCTACATAGTGAAAGACGGTGATTCCATGCATACCATTTCCCAAAAGTACGGCATTCGTCTGAAGAACCTTTATAAGATGAATCGCAAGGATGCGGAATACGTGCCGGAGATTGGCGACAGATTGAGATTAAGATAAAGAAGCTATCCGAAAATGTACAGGGTGTCCGAAAACGGACACCCTTCTTTTTTCTCTTTTCGCTTACTTTCAGGGGTTTATGATTTTGGCATGGATTTAGTATATATTAAGCGTTATGTTCGCAAACAATAAAATTTAAAGATATGGATAGAGAAATTCCGAAAGAAGTGCGTAATAAAGAACGCAATAAGAAAATCATCCGCTACGGTGCTATCGGCGTGGCAGGTATCGTAGTGGTCAGTGTACTCATTTCATTGATGCGTACGGGAGTGAAGGAGAAAGACCTTGTTTTCTCCCAAGTGGGTAAAGGTACGATTGAAGTCAGCGTCAGCGCCTCCGGCAAGGTGGTCCCGGCATTCGAGGAAATCATTAACTCGCCCATCAATACCCGCATTTTGGAAGTGTACAGAAAAGGTGGCGACAGCGTGGATGTAGGTACCCCCATCCTGAAACTGGACTTGCAGAGCGCCGAAACCGACTACAAAAAGATGCTGGATGAAGAGCAGATGCGCAGCTACAAGCTGAAACAGCTGAAACTTGACAACCAGACCAAGCTGACCGACCTTCAGATGAAAATCAAAGTCTCCGCCATGAAGCTGGACCGCATGAAGGTGGAACTGCGTAACGAGCAGTACCTCGATAGCCTCGGTTCCGGCACCACCGACAAAGTGCGCCAAGCCGAACTGAGCTACAACGTAGCACAACTGGAATATGAGCAATTGCAGCAGCAGTATGCCAACGAGAAGGAAGTGCTGGCTGCGGAATACCAAGTGCAGGAGCTGGATTTCAGCATGTTCCGGAAAACACTCGCCGAAACCAAGCGCACGCTCGACGACGCGCAGGTGCGTTCGCCCCGCAAGGCCATCCTTACTTATATCAACAACCAGATTGGCGCCCAGGTTCCCGAAGGCTCACAGATTGCCGTCATCTCCGACCTGAGCCACTTCAAGGTGGAAGCGAGATTGCCGATACTTACGGTGACCGTGTGGCTGCCGGCGGCAAGGCCATTGTGAAGATTGGCAGCGAAAAGCTGGAAGGTTCCGTAAGCAGTGTTACTCCGCTTTCAAAGAATGGCGTCATCTCCTTTACCGTGCAGTTGAATGAGGACAACAACCGCCGACTGCGTTCCGGTCTGAAAACCGACGTCTATGTGATGAATGCAGTGAAGGAAGACGTGATGCGCATAGCCAATGCCAGCTATTATGTGGGACGTGGGGAGTATGAACTTTTTGTACGCAATTCCGACAAGGAAATTGTAAAGCGCAAGGTGCAGCTGGGCGATTCCAACTTTGAGTTTGTAGAAGTGGTCAGTGGTTTGCAACCGGGTGATGAAGTAGTGGTGAGCGATATGAGTAACTATAAGAACAAGAATAAGTTGAAGCTAAAATGATAAAGGTTTACTTGAAACAAGCCTGGGAGCTGTTGAAGCAGAATAAACTGTTCAGCATGCTCTACATTGTGGGTACGGGGCTGGCCATTGCCATGACAATGATTATGGCGGTGGTGTATTATGTGAAGATTGCGCCCGTCTATCCAGAGGCAAACCGCATGAATACGCTTTACCTCAGCAATTCAAAATTCACGCAGGGAAGCGGCAACAATACCAGGACCATGCAATGGGCTGTTTCCTACAAGGCGCTGCAAGACTGGTTCTATCCCGTAGAGAATGCTCTTGTCGTTTCGGCCGAGCTGCATAATGACTTGTCGGAAAACAGTTATATACAGCCTGCCGACCGTAGCGGTGATTTTCCGGTTATGGTAAAGTTGACAGACCCTGCTTTTTTCAAGATATATTCTTTCCAATTCCTGGAAGGTAGTCCATTCACGGCATCCGACCTGGCAAGTGGCATTTCCACTGCTGTCATTACCGATGATTTGGCACGCCGCTTGTTCGGTACGACGGAAGAGGTCGTAGGACGCTCGTTCAGCCTGAACTATATCGACTATCGGGTTTGTGGGGTGGTGCGCAGTGCCAGTTACCTCACCTCTAAATCCTATGCACAGCTTTATATACCTTATACGGTGTCGCCCGATTACAGCACTCCCAAGTACGACCTTCCCTATCTGGGAGCTTTCAGTGCTACCTTTCTGGTGCAGGACAGTAAGCAGGGAGATGCTCTGCGGGCTGAGATAAAGGAAATCTGCCGCAAGGAGAATCTTATGCATCCCGATGAATGGAAAGTAGATTTCTGGGAGCAGCCCACCTCCCATCTGTTGAGTGTCTTCAAGACTTATGCAAGTATGGAGTTTGACCTTTGGGCACAGTGCGCCACTTTCTGCTTGTCCTGCTCGTATTGCTGTTGGTGCCTGCCCTGAATCTGAGCGGCATGATATCGAGCCGTATGGAGGGACGTCTGGCAGAGATGGGTGTGCGGAAATCGTTTGGAGCCGGACGTAAGATACTGCTTTCACAAGTGATGTGGGAAAACCTGCTGCTGACCGCACTGGGCGGAGCATTGGGCTTGCTGCTGGCATGGCTGGCACTTTACGTGGGACGCGAGTGGATATTTACGGTATTCGACAGCTGGCCGAATATGGTACCCGAAGGAGTGGAGGTCCGCGTATCGGGTGAAATGCTGTTTGCTCCGCTGGTTTTTCTCGCCGCATTGGCGCTGTGCGTCGTGCTGAATCTGTTGTCGGCCTTATACCGGCGTGGTATTCCTTGCGGAAACCGATTGTGAACTCACTGAATGAAAAACGATAAGACACGGGAGGTTGGTATGTTTAAGTTAATATGGAAGAATCTTTGGGCGCGCCGCCGCAAGAACGGATGGTTGTTGGCCGAATTGATATTGGTGAGTATCATCAGTTGGGTTGTATTGGACCCGGTGATTGTGGTCACGCACGATCGTAATATCCCGTTGGGCTATGATGCGGAGCGGCTTTGCCTCATTTCATTGGGCGCATTGCAGCCCCAGGCACCGGGATACGATGCCGAAGCGCAGGACTCTGCTACGTTGGTGGACAACTATTATAATTTGGTGCGTTATGTCAAGGACTTGACGGTGTGGAATCGGCCACTCCCGTGCTGGGATTCTGTTATCCCAATTCTTCGGGAAGTTCGAATAGTCAATTGTTTGCCGAAGGGGATACGATTCCCTTATCTATTATGATGATACAATTTTTGCCTCATACGAACTTTTTCGATACGTATGGTTTCCGTTCCGGTAAGGGGCGGACACCCGGACAGCTGTCCGACTACGCCTATGCCCCGAATGACATTGTACTGACGGAGAATGCTGCCGAACAGTTGTTCCATACCAAAGACGCGCATGGCAAACGCTGTATAAGCAGAGACCATGGAGATACCTTGTACATGCCGGTTGTCGGTACGATAGGAGCCATGAAGATGTATAGCGAGTGGCGTCCCGTCCCCGTTGCATTTATGCCGATGCTTACCATCGATACAAGTTATATCCCTGAAAGTGCCCATATCCTGGTACGTCTCAAAGAGGGTGTCAGCATGGAGCGTTTTCTGCACGATTTCCGTCCTTGGATGGTGAAGGAGATGAGGCGGGGCAATCTGTTTGCTCGCAGTGTCCGTTCCTATGAGCAGATTATAACGGAGAGCGAAGCCAGCAATTCCACACCGATTTACCGCCGTAATCTGGCGATGGCGGCTTTCTTCCTGGTGAATCTTTGCCTGGGTGTCATCGGTACCTTCTGGTTGCAGACACGTACGAGGCGCGAGGAAGTGGGAGTGATGCTGTCGTTCGGAGCTACACGTAGTGACATTGTCCGCCTGCTGATGGGCGAAGGCACGGTATTGACCGTGGTCGCTTCACTGACTGGTTTTCTGCTTTATTTGCAATATGCACTGAAAGAAGGGCTGGCCAAAGGACAGAATTGGGTGGAGAGTACAGAGAGCTATTGGGTGTCGGATTTCACCTCGCATTATCTGCTCGTGTCGCTCGTCATCTTTCTGATACTGCTGGTGGTAGTGTTGGTGGGAATCTATATCCCAGCGCGCAACATCAGCCGCATTCCACCTACGGAAGCTCTGCGTGACGAATAGATGAAAACGGACAAGGTGTTCATTTTCGGACACCTTACTGCATGTATAAATAGCAGATAATCAATAATAAACGGTTTTGGCACAACTTTTGACCTCTTGAAACAGAAATTGTGCGGAATAGAAACGGAACAGAATAATAACAATTAAATACTTACCATTATGATTAAGTTAACTGGCATCAACAAGATTTATCGTACAAACGAGATTGAAACCGTGGCATTGGAAAATGTAAACCTCGAAGTGAACAAGGGAGAATTTCTCAGTATCATGGGACCTTCCGGTTGCGGAAAATCTACGTTGCTGAACATTATGGTTTATTGGATGCACCCACCAGCGGTACCATCGAAATAGCCGGTACGAAAGTGGACGGATGAAGGACAAGGAGCTGGCTGCTTTCCGTAACCAGAAGCTGGGTTTTGTGTTCCAGTCTTTCCATCTGATTAATTCGCTGAATGTGCTGGATAATGTGGAGCTGCCTTTGCTGTATAGAAAGGTGTCTGCCAAGGAACGCCGTCATCTGGCGGAAGAGGTATTGAAGAAGGTCGGTTTGAGCCACCGCATGCGTCACATGCCTACACAGCTTTCCGGCGGTCAGTGCCAGCGTGTAGCCATTGCCCGTGCCATTATCGGCAACCCGGAGATAATCCTCGCCGATGAGCCACCGGTAACCTGGACTCCAAGATGGGTGCCGAAGTCATGGAACTGTTGCATCAACTGAACAAGGAAGACGGACGTACCATCGTGATGGTGACCCACAATGAAGAGCAGGCCAAACAGACCTCACGTACCGTCCGCTTCTTCGACGGACGTCAGGTGGAATAATTACTGCTTAACAGCCAACTGTCAACTATTAATTATCAACTATCAATAAATGAAATGCAAACCGTAAGACAAGCTTTTACAATCTTGAAGCAGAATCCGCTGCTAAGTACGATTTCCATATTGGGTACGGCCTTTGCTATCACCATGATTATGGCTATTGTGATTACTTGGCAGACGAAATATGCTGACTTGGAACCGGAAGTGAACCGCAGTCGGTGTCTTTACTTTTCCGCTATGCACGTATACGACAAGGAAAAGGACGGCAATAATAATTGGAGTAATCCTTCGGCGGCATTTATGAAAGAATGCGTGCAGCCGGTGCCCGAAGTGGAATACTGTACGGCATTTTCCCCAGCCGGTTTGTCGTTGGCTTCGTTGACTGACGGTAACAATCGGGTGAAAGTGGATGCTATGCGGACAGATCCCGACTTCTGGAAAGTGTTCAGCATGCAGTTTCTTGCCGGACGCGGCTTCAGCGAAGCCGACCGTGCTGGAGAAAGCAAGGCTGTAGTAGTTTGTGCGTCTGTAGCGCGGAAACTGTATGGAAGTACAGATGTAGTGGGACAGGAATTCCTGCTGAACCGGGAACTTGCGCGTATCGTGGGAGTGGTGAAAGATGTTTCCGTCACTGCTAAGGATGCATATGCACAAGTATGGGGTATGTACAGTGCCGACGAACTGAAAATTACCGGAGTCCACAGTTATTTGGGAGGCATGCAGATTGCTGTATTGGCACGTACATCTGATGACTTTCCTGCCATCCGGGAGGGCATTGCCAAGCAGGTGGAACGTGTTAATGCCGGATTGGGTAATAAACAGATAGACATCATGGAACAGCCGGACAATATCGTGGCGCACGTCAACCACGTATGGGCTAATGTAGGGCCAGACTTGACAATGCTTTATCTTCAATATGCCGTAGCTTTATTTATCATTTTGTTGGTACCGTCACTCAATCTGTGTGGCTTGAGTAACAGCCGCATGCAGCAACGTATTACTGAATTAGGTGTACGTAAGGCTTTTGGAGGAACGAAAAGTGTGCTTGTGCGGCAGATACTGAACGAAAATCTGATGTTGACATTACTGGGTGGAGTAGTGGGACTGCTTTTCAGTTATTTGGCAGTATATGCCATGCGTATGTGGCTGTTCACCAATAATCAGAATGTGGGTACGTCGGGCGAGTTCAGCTTGAACATGGAGGCGCTGTTTAGTCCGTGGGTATTCCTGCTGGCATTTGTTTTCTGTGTGGTCATCAATCTGTTGAGTGCGGCACTGCCTGCATGGATAGCGGCACGGCGCACTATTGTAGATTCTTTGAATGATAAATAGAAGGAGGTACTTGATATGAAATTTACGATACATAACTTACGTATGATAAAGGCACGCTTCAGCAGTAACGGCTGGGTATTGGCTGAATTGTTCTTGGTATTCATCGTGATGTGGTTCCTCTGTGACTCACTGGGATGCATGAAATATACTTCTACCGTCCGCTGGGTTATAATATTGAACATGTCTATAAATTATCACCGTTGTAGGTGGAGAAAGTCGGGATACGAGTCTGACTGATGCCGATAAATATCTGGGTATATTGGCGAAATTGGAACAAGAGCCTTCCGTAGAGGCAGCTGCCCTTTGTTATTGGAGCCTTCCGATGAGTGGCAGTAATAGTTACAATGCGTTGGTTGTGCAAGATACTTCCTGGGTGCAAGGACGCTGTATTTATACGACTGGAGGATATATGGATGTTTTCCGGATAAGTGAGGACCCGCGTCACCGTTCCGGGACACTCCCGCAGGATGGAACAATGTGACACTGAGTAATGCCGCTTTTGAACGTTTTCGTAAGAAAATGCCGGAGTTTTCGCAGACTACGCCGTTAGGTAATGGTGATTCTGTTACAATCATCAAGCAGATGGGGAAGACCGGTGCTTTCCGTTCCTATCGTTATGGAGTTGAGGAACCTTGGTTCTTTTATCATTTGGGAGAGAATATGATTAAGGCAGAGTTTGCGACAATTGGTCGCAGATTGTTTTCCGCGTGAAGCCTGCTGCCGACGGACCGGATTATCGGGAGAAGTTTCTGCGCGAAATAGCGCCTAAACTGGACACGGACAATGCGTTTGTGGCAGATGCCGCTCCCTATACTGAACAACAGTTGCAGTTCGAGGTGATGAATGGCGATACGGATAAGGTGAACAGTCAGGCTGTGGTGGTGCTCTTCCTGCTGGTGAATGTATTTTTGGGGTTAATAGGCACCTTCTGGTTCCGTACTCGCCGCCGCCGTTCGGAGATAGCTCTACGGATGGCGATGGGCAGTACGCGTGGCGGTGTGTTTCGTTTACTGATAGGTGAGGGGTTACTGTTATTGGCGTTAGTGACATTGCCTGCCATGGTTGTATGCTACAATGTGGGGATGGCGGAATTTACTATAGGACGTACCTCTCTCATATCCACTTGGCCGATAGAGTGGAGTGTGATACGCTTCCTTGCAGGTTCTCTAGGGGCTTGGTTACTGATAGCTCTGATGGTAGTGATTGGAATATGGTTTCCGGCACGGCAGGCTATGAAGATTGAGCCGGCAGAGGCGTTGCATGAAGAGTAGTATGAAAAACAATAGAGGATTAACAATAAAAAAGAAGAAAAATGAAAACTAATATAGTAGGTATTATCATTGCATTGATATTGACATTTGTAGGTATGCTGAGTGTTTATGCACAAGATACCAAAGTGAGTGAAGTGCGCAAAGTGGATGCCTTTTCGTCCATTGAGATAACGTCTGTGGGAACAATTTATTTTACACAGAGTGACACTTATTCTTTCAAGATTGAAGGTAAGGAGAAGCACGTGAAGAATACAGAAACCACAGTGAAGGACGGCTGTCTGCTGATAGGCTTCAAGGATAGGAAAAACAAGAGCATGAGAAATCAGAAAGATGGCGTGACCATTTGGATTTCGGCTCCTGATTTGAAGAAGGTGGAGTTTACCGGTGTAGGGGAATTCAATTGTGAGAAGCCCTTGAAACTGGATGAAGTGTCATTTGAGGTAAAGGGAGTGGGTGAAGTGAATGTATCCGATTTGACGTGTGACGAGCTGAAAGTTACTTTACGCGGAGTAGGTAGCGCCGATATTCATGTAGTCTGCGATTATTTGACTGCCAGAATGAGTGGTGTGGGTGACGTCACTTTGAGCGGAACTGCCGGGCATGCTGACATTTCTAAAGGAGGCATAGGCGGAGTGAATACATGTAACCTGAAGGTGGGCCGTTGAGTAGCGGTAACACCAATCGTAAATAGTAAATCGTCTAATCGTAAATATCAATATGATAAAGCAATACTTCACACAAGCCTGGGCACAGTTGCGGCAGCAACCGATGATTAGTGCCGTCAGCATAGCCGGTACGGCACTTGCCATCTTCCTCATCATGCTGGTGGTGATGATGCAGCAGGTGAAGGTAGCTCCGTTTGCTCCGGAGAGCAACCGCGACCGCTTTCTACATGTGCATTATATGAGCATCACCAACAAAAGCTGGGGAGAGGGAAACAGTTCCAACGGACCGATGGGAATAAAGACTGCGCTTGAGTGCTTCAAATCGCTGAAGACTCCCGAAGCAGTAACGATTTATACCTGTATGGTCATTTCTACCCCCGTGAATCTGCCGGGACAACCTGCAACGGGTATCGACCTGTTGCAGACAGATGATACTTCTGGCGTGTGTTTGATTTCTCTTTTGTTGCCGGGAAACCTTATGACCAGGCTACATTCGATGCCGGACTACCCGTAGCGGTAATTACGGAAAGTGTAGCGCGCAGGTTATTCCAGACAACGGAGGCTGTTGGTCGCGAATTCCTTTTGAACCATGCTCCTTATACAGTGTCCGGTGTAGTGAAGGATGTTTCTACTTTGGCCAACACTGCCTATGCGCAGGTATGGGTGCCCTATACTTCTACTGAGATAACGAAAAGCACATGGAGTGATGAGCATATGGGGATGATGAGCGTTACCATTCTGGCGAAAAGCCGTGATGATTTTCCCGCTATTCGTGAGGAGACGGAACGCCGCCGTCAGGAGTACGACACTGTAATTGGCGAGAATGGTTATTCGTTGATTTACCGTAACCGTCCTTATGACAGGAGAAAAATGCCGCAGGAATGGCTGCCAACATCGAACCGGACGTGGACCAGGCACGCAGGCAGCGTCTCATTATCTTCATCATTCTACTGATTGTTCCTGCCATCAACCTCAGCTCGATGACGCAGAGCCGTCTGCGCCAGCGTGTGGCAGAGATTGGTGTGCGCCGGGCATTCGGTTCAACGAGACTGGAACTGATGGGGCAAATCATTGCAGAAAATCTGGTGGTGACATTGCTGGCAGGGGTGATGGGATTGTTGCTGAGTGTAGCATTCGCTTATTTGGGAAATACACTGCTGTTTGCGCAGGAATTCAGCCAGACGCTGAGTCCTCCGGCAGTGGATGCAAGCATATTGCTGCATGGCTCCACCTTTGGCTGGGCGTTGTTGTTCTGCTTTGTGCTAAACTTACTAAGTTCCGGTATTCCCGCATGGCGTGCATCAAGAATAGGGATTGTAAATGCATTGGGCGGACGTTTGCATAAATAACTCCATCACAAAACATTAATCATTGAAGAAAATGACTAAGAAACTTCTTACACAGATAAAGAATGAATGGCTCTCAAACCTATGGTTGGTGTTGGAGTTATTGGTAGTGAGTGTAGTGATGTGGTACGTGGTAGACTATCTCTACACGCGCGCCGCCACCTATCTGGAGCCGAGAGGCTTTAATATAGAGCACTGCTACCTTATAGAGTTGGGGGAACTGACACCCAAAAGTCCCGACTACATAGCCGGGCATACCTCTCAGCAGACCCACGATGACATAGCCGAGTTGTTGGAGCGTCTGCGTCGTCGGCCGGAGATAGAAGCGGTCAGCCTTTCGCAGAATTCGTATCCTTACAACGGAAGCAATTCAGGCGCTGAAGTAAGCTATGACACTTTGCGTTCTCCCGGTTGGACCATCCGCAGGTTAGTGACACCGGACTTTCCCCGTGTATTCCGCTATCGGGGCACGCGTGGCGAGACACCCGAACAATTGGCTGAAATGTTGGAGCGCGGGGAGTTTATGGCTTCGGATAACCTCTACCGGAAATACGACCGCCGGATGACAGATCTCGTAGGCCAGCGGTTCTATCTTTTTGGTGATACTACGAAGACCTACCGGCTGGGTGCTGCACTGCAAAATGTACGCTATCACGATTATGACCAGGCGCGAAGCTCATATTCCATGATGGTGAAGCAGAGTTTCTACTATATCGGTCTCGAACTTTGTGTCCGCGTCCGTGAAGGGCAGGACAATGACTTCATTGAGAGCTGAAGGCAGACAGTGAGAGCCAGTTCCGCATAGGCAATATCTTCATTTCGGAGATACGTTCTTTCAAGGATATTCGTCGCAACTACCAGCAGGCATGGACCAATGACATCCGTAACTATGTGATGGGTATGGGATTCCTGCTGCTGAACATTTTCCTCGGCTTGCTCGGAACATTCTGGTTCCGTACGCAGCAACGCCGTTCGGAGATAGCACTGCACAAAGCGCATGGAGCGACAGACCGTGCCATCTTCAGCCGGCTGCTTAGTGAAGGGATATTGTTGTTGGCAATTGTCACCCCCGTTGCATTGCTCATCGATTATAATCTTGCACACCTGGAGTTGAATTCCTGGAGGAACGGTACGACGTTGGAGTGGGACCGCCTGCTGCTCTGTGCTGCCATCAGCTTTGTGCTGATTACCCTAATGATTGTCATCGGTATAGGTATTCCCGCCCGCAAGGCGATGAAGGTGCAGCCTGCCGAAGCATTGCACGATGAATAGAAAGCTATGGAACAAATTTTAGCTCTTATCCGCCAGAATCCCTTTTTCAGTGCTGTTTCCGTCATCGGTACGGCAGTGAGTATAACCTTTGTCATGGTCATTTACATGGTGTATGACATCCAGACGGCTGACTTGGCTCCCGAGTCGCACCGCAGTAGCATGGTATATTCTTCTTATGGATACTCTTACCGCAAGTCCGACCACAGCAATTCCAATACGGGCATGTCTTATCGGGCTGTCAACGCTATTTTTGCAGAACTTCCGGGTGCGGAACTTGTCACCTATCTGGGACCTACCTATCTTAGATACTGTGGGGATTCGCCCGTGCGGGGAATGCGCCGTACGGTTCGTCAGGTGGATTTGAACTATTGGCGTGTCTACGATATCCCTCTTGTGGCGGGCCGTCTTTTCAGTACCGAAGAGTTCGATGCTTGCCGGGATGTCGTGGTTATAGGCGAACAGCTTGCTCGCGAAGCTTTCGGGTCTGCCGAAGCAGCCATTGGCAAAAATTATTTTGTCAACTTTCGCCCTAAGCGCATTGTCGGGGTCACCAAGGATGTGAGCTCTCTGTTCACATTTGCCTATGGAGAGTTGTGGATGCCTTATTCCACCCGGGATTCCGGTCTGGGCAGTGAAGGGCTACGGGGAGATTTCGAGGCTGTGGCCCTTGTCAAGCCCGGTGTCGGCAGAGAGGAACTCAAGCGGCAGATAGAACAGTCGCTTGCCCGCTTCAACGAGATACTGGTCGAATATGAACTGGAGCTTCCCGACCTCAGCACCTATACGGAACGGCAGTTCTTCCGTAATGACACGATGAGTCCTGCCGTAACCTGCATCATCCTGGGTTTGATATTGCTTATTGTGCCCGCTATCAATGTCAGCGGACTTATATCTTCGCAAATGTCCCGTCGCATGGCTGAGCTTGCGGTAAGGAAAGCATACGGCGCCAGCCGTTCTACCTTGATGGTGCAGTTGCTCCGCGAGAACCTGGCCTTGGCATTTGCCGGCGCATTGCTCGGTTTTCTCTTTTCGTGCATATTCCTATGGCTGGGTAAGGACTGGATGCTTGGCGATGGTGCTCCCGGAACGAATTTTGATGTAAGCGTCTGGCTCTTCCTCCGTCCTGCGGTTTTCGTGGCTGTATTGGTGGTGTGTCTGTTGTTCAACCTGCTTTCTGTGTTTATTCCTGCCTGGCATGCCACCCGTCGCCTATAGCCGAGGTTCTTGGCGGAGAATGAGCGGATAAACGAATCCCAATTAAAACAGTAACGAGTATGATACATTCTATTTTACACCAGATATGGAACCAGCGCCGCAGTAACGGTTGGCTGTTTGCCGAGCTGTTGATTGTATTTACATTGATGTGGTATTGTGTGGATGTACTCTATGGCTTTGCCCATGCAGAACGGCAGCCTAAGGGGTATGATTTGGAGCATGTCTATAAGATAAGGATTTCCTGTAATCCCACACAGATAGTGCCGTGCACGTCGGAAGACAGCCTGCAGACCTTCTGGTTCAAGCCGATGGAGGAAGTGCTCCGGCGTATCAGGCAATATCCTGCAGTGGAAAGTGCTGCCACGTGGCTGGGTACCGATACTTATACCCGCGGGCGTGTTTACCAGGGGTATACGACGGACAGCGTGCATGTTGTCGAGACTACAGTGCGCTATGTGTCTCCCGAATATTTCGACGTCATGCGCATTCCGCTGTTGCAGGGGAATGTCTCGGATTGGAATTCCACTGCCAGTCCTCTGCCTGCCGTGGTGACCCGTGATTTGGCAGACAGTCTTTTTCAGACAAGTGCCGGGGCGGTGGGCCGCGAGTTTCTGGATTATTACAGCGGAGGTCTCCGTTACCGTGTCTCTGCAGTCTGTGCCTTGCAGAAGACGGATGACTATGCCCGTTACGGACCTTTTGTCCTGACTCCTTTCCCCGGTTGGTTCTATGAGGACCAGTACCTCCCGTTCATCTCCCTACGGATACGTCCGGAGGTGGATACGGATAATTTTGCAGCCCGTTTTTATCAGGATATGACGTCGCAGCTGCAGGTCGCTCCATTCTATCTTTTCGACATACAGAGCTATAAGGACCAGAAGATAGAGCGGGATGCTGCCGAAGGAATCACCCCGTATATCCGCAGCGCAAGGCTCATTGTGATATTCTTTGTTTTCAATGTATTCATCGGGCTGATGGGAACTTTTTGGTTCCGTACCCGCCATCGCCGCAGCGAGATTGCTTTGCGCATGGCCATGGGCAGCACCGCGGAAGAATACGCTGGCAATTGCTGGGTGAAGGGTTGCTGCTGTTGGCACTTGCTTCCATCCCCGCTTTGATGATATGTATCAATATGGTTATGGCAGATGTCACTTTTACGGAAGCCACGGATGCCACTTGGGGGAGATTTGTCATATGCGTTTCTATTGTCTGGATATTGATGGCATTGATGGTGATTGCAGGAATCTGGTATCCGGCTTCACGGGCCATGAAGGTACAGCCTGCCGAAGCATTGCACGATGAGTGAGTTTTTTTTGAATAATCTGTGCTCATTCTCAATATAACTTGTATATTTGCGTGACGAATAAGAGTTTTGCGTTGAGTATACAAAATCTATATTATGATGAAACGCCTTTTCTTTCCATTGTTTGCAGGCTTGTTGTGGTTGATGTCGGGAACACTTTCGGCTACGGAACGTACGTACAATGTACTTTTCATACAGTCCTATACAAAAAATACTCCTTGGCACAGCCTTCTGACAGAAAATTTGGAGAACGGACTGGACAAGGGGGGAGTTAAAGCCAATATCACTACTGAATATCTGAATGCCGATTACTGGTCTTTCGCTTCCGAGTGCTTCATCATGCGCCGCATCTGCGAGCGTGCCAGGCAACGGAAAACGGACTTGATTGTGACCTCCAGCGATGAGGCTTTCTTCACATTGACCCATTGCGGTGATTCCCTGCCTTATCAGATACCGGTAGTGGTTTCGGGTATCAAATACCCGGATGAGAGAGTCTTTGAAAGAATGCCCAACGTCTCCGGCTATGTTTCGAAAACGGATTTCGATGTCTTGCTGGATGCGGCTGTCCGCATGTTTCCTTCCCGCAGGGAGTTGGTCTGTCTGTCCGACAGCAGTTTCCTGAGCCTTAAAGGGGTTAAGGCTGTGGAGGAATCCTGGGAACGCATAAAGAGCAACTATCCGGAGCATGAGTTGAAAGTGCTGAATGTGCAGGCCAAGTCCTTGAACTCTATCATCACTTCCATTTGCTATGACTACAATGCCTACAAGCATATTGTCATTGCTCCCAAATGGATTCCCTTTCTTTCCTTGAAGTTGAAGGCCCCCGTGTTTACCAGCCAGAACCTGGCTATGACGAACGGTGTTCTGTGTGTGTATGATGCCGTTCCCGGAGAGGATGCTTTTGCTGCCGGCCGGCAGGCTGCAAGTATTTTGAAGGGCAAGTCACCCGCCTCATTGGAAGTAAAGGACTTTGGGGGCAAGTTGCTGTTCGATTACAAACAGTTGCAGTTTTTCCGTGTGGACACGAACCGTGCGGAGAGCAAGGGCATCATTTTGAATATACCGTTGATGGAGCGTTACCGTGTCTGGTTCATTCTGTTCTATTCGCTGATTGTCGGGGCATTGGTGCTGCTGGTTGCCTGGCTTTTCCGTGCCAACCGCAGGGAGTCGCGTAAGCGCATACATGCCCAGACCCGCTTGTTGATACAGCACCGCCTGGTGGAGCAGCGCGACGAGTTCGACAATATCTTCTGTTCCATTCGCGACGGCTTGATTACGTATGATACCGACCTGCGCATCCATTTTGTCAACCGTCCGTTGCTACAGATGCTGGGACTTCTTCCGAGACCTATACGTCCCGTTTCTATGAAGGCAGATGGCCGGCTCCATTTTCAGGATTTACATGAATGGAGAAACATCCTGCAGGACTTGTTGAAGAAAGTACGTACCGGAAAGAGACCTATTTCTATTCCGGAGAAAGCCTTCATGCAGGAAAACCATCAGGGAACGTATTTCCCCG
>ENA-OQCP01000143-OQCP01000143.1-human-gut-metagenome-genome-assembly--contig:-NODE-143-length-28532-cov-6.825629_pt1 | contig 28532 bp, 30 predicted proteins | sample MGYA00242760_ERZ504583 | MGnify/ENA primary metagenome ERZ504583 (study PRJEB26092, sample SAMD00036308) | human gut metagenome | host: Homo sapiens | study: EMG produced TPA metagenomics assembly of...
AAATACAAGTCAATTTTGAACGAAAAATTCGAGAAAAATAAAAAATTGAATTTTAAAAAAGTACTTGCATTTTAGAAAAAGATGGTGTATATTAAACGAGTCGACAGCGAAGAGCGAACGACAGATAAACAAATGGCCAGTTGGTCAAGGGGTTAAGACGTCGCCCTCTCACGGCGAAAACACGGGTTCGATTCCCGTACTGGCTGCTACAAAATAGTGAGAATTTAACCAGAGCTTAGGCTCTGGTTATTTTTTTGTCAGGGATTTCTCCTGACATGTTGTATGTCTTCGCAGATAAAAATGATTCACGAACCTGGAGCTTTCATCTGACAATAGAGGAGTAATATTTGGAAAGGAAGAACGATATGGCCACTGATGAAGAACTTTATGGGCAATATCTGTGCGGTGATGAGACAGGACTTGAACTGTTGATAAAAATACGGTGATCCGCTGACCTTATACATTGATGGTTATCTGCATGACGTCCACGAAGCGGAGGACTTAATGATGGAAACCTTTTCCTGGCTGTTTATGAAAAAGCCCCGCATCCGGGATGGATGTTTTAAGGCTTACCTCTATAAAGCAGCGCGTCACATGGCATTACGCCACAAAAGCAGACGGCGGATTATCTTCAGTCTTGACAACCTGACCAGAGAACCGGAGGCACAAACGCTGGTAGAGGAGGTCGTCCGCACAAAAGAGCGAAACCAGATCCTGCATCTCTGCATGGACGAGTTAAATCCAGATTATAGGGAGGCTCTTTATCTGACCTATTTTGAGGGCATGAGCTATCAACAGGCCGCTGAGGTTATGGGGAAAAGTGTAAAGCAGATTACAAATATGGTGTACCGGGGGAAAGAGCGTTTACGCGGATTATTGAAACGGGAGGGTATTACAAATGCTGAAAGATGAGGAACGGATTGCTGAGGTAAAACGGCGTATTGCAAAAAAAGAACAACAGCAGAGACTGCGGCGCAGACGGATTGTTTCCGCTGTCTGCATAGCGGCATGCTTTGCAGTGATTGTTGGGGTTTCTTTTGTCATGCCCGGTATTATCGGGCGGATCGAACCCGGTACTTCTTCAGGCTTTGAAACTGCGGCAACGATTTTGGGCGGCAGCACCGCATTGGGATATATGGTGATCGGACTGCTGGCTTTTATCCTCGGCGTTTGCGTGACTATTCTGTGCTTCCGCATCCATCAGCTGAACAAAGAGGAGCAGACGGAGAAACAAAAGGAGGACAATGGGGATGGAGCTGATCAGTAACCTTTTTCAATTCGCTGTTACCCTGTTGGGCTTTTGTATGAGTGGTATTCGGTATCTGAAAGGTCGAAAACAGACATATTTCCTGCTGACCTGCTTTTACGGCTGCTTTGCCCTTGGCTCTCTTTACTGGACGCTGTATCTGCTTCTGTTTTCTGAAACACCGCAGGTCTTTTATGTGTCAGAGTTTGGCTGGGTAGCAGCGTGATTTTCCTTTATCTTCTGCAATACACCCTTTCTTCTTCCGGGGAAAGAAGATTTTCGACAGGAAAAGCCCTGATCGCCCCTTTGATCGGCGTTCCGCTTTGTGTATTTTACTGTACTTTTGGGGATGTTCTATCCAATCTGCTCTGGTGTGGCATGATGATCGTTGTTTCCTATCATTCTATCCGAGGTCTTGCTTATGCGCAGATACAGACGGGAACAGCGTGTAAGATGCGGTATTTTCACATTGGGGTGCTGTGCTATGTGGCGGTGGAGTATGCTCTTTGGATCTCCGGCTGTCTGTGGCCGGGTTATTCCATTTCCGCTCCCTATTGCTGGCTTGATCTTCTGCTTACAGGCTGCCTGTTTGCACTGCTGCCAGCCACAGGAAAGGCGGTGCAGACATGACATATATTGAAAACGTATTTCTCTGCATGGCCTCGCCCCTACTGATCGCCGCTCTGTGTATGGGAAAGCGGCAGAGAAAATTCTTTCTGTTCTGCTTTGCGGGATGGGTGTCTGTCTACTTTCCGCATACATCAACACCTTTTTCGCTGCACTTTATAAAGCGGACACCTTTGCAGCTACCACAGAGATTGCCCCGGTGGTGGAGGAAGTGATGAAACTTCTGCCATTGCTCTTTTATCTGCTGGTATTTGAGCCGAAAGCGGAGCAGATCAAAAATGCTGCCGTGATCACAGCCCTTTCCTTTGCCACATTTGAAAACATCTGCTATCTGATCCAAAACGGAGCCGGTCATTTTTCTTTTATTTTCTTCCGGGGTATTGGGACAGGAGCCATGCATGTGATCTGTGGGGCCATTGTCGGCGGTGGACTTGCATATGTGTGGCAGAGAACATGGCTGAAGATTGCCGGAACCTGCGGTCTGCTGGGAGCAGCAATCACCTTTCACGCAATTTATAATCTTCTGATCGCCTATGGCAGTGCAGCACAGTATATTGCTTATCTGCTGCCTGTACTGATCCTGGCAGCGGGAAAACTGATCTTCCGCAGTTTGATACAATAATATAACCTGATTTTTCTCTTTTGGGAGCTGTTTCAGCAGCTCTCAAATTTTTTTGAAAAAATTTGATTTTCAGGTGAGAGTTTTTCGCTTTTTTTGTACCTATATAAGTGAAAGGACTTTTAAGACTGTTTTTGTGGAAGGAGGTTGGAAGGCATGTACGATACAGAAAAGCGTATCGAATTGGTAAAAAAAGCGAATGCATGAATACCACCGCCGCCAGGAGCGGCGCACAGTCTGCCGTCTGTCCGTTCTGTGTACCCTGCTGTTCCTGTCCCTCGTGGGGGCAATGGGGATAGTGCAAAGCCAGCCAATAAACGCCACGGGAATGTACGGCACAATTCTGCTGCATGAAGGAGTAGGTGGTTATGTTTTGGTGGCTGTCATTTCCTTTACTGTGGCAGTCGTAATTACCGCATTATGTATCAAATTCAGAAACAGAGGACAAAAGAGTCAAGACGCAGAAGATCATGTATAAAGAAAGGAGAGGTGAAAGTATGAAGAAAAAGTTATTAGCCGGGATTCTGGCACTTGCACTGTGTTCCACAAATATGCTTCCCCAGACTATATTTGCGGAGGAATTTACTTCCGGAGATCCGGATGTAGTGTCTGAGGAAGAAACTCCGGAGATTTTTACCAATGAGGAGCAGGAAGCAGCAGGAGGGACAGATGAGGAATTGTCTGTATTCAGTTCGGAGGAGGTTCCTGAATTTAAAGATACCCCTGATGAGGCAATGGCTGCTGCGGAAAATGCACAAAATGGAGTAATTGATTTAACTACGAGCAATAATGTTACGAACGGAGTTTATACTATAACTTCGGCAGGAGATTACAAATTCACATGCAGTAATAATGAGCCAACAGAAAATAGAATTGTGGTTAATGGAGCTAGTATTTCGGCTCAAGATAGAATTAACATTTATCTTAACAATGTAAATATCAATACACCTGCTGGTCCGGCATTGCAAATAGCTGATAATGTTGATGCTAAAGTTACTATATATTTAACAGGCACAAATAACCTTATAACAACTAATCAATTCTCTGCCGGTTTACAGAAAGATAACGAAGCTCAGCTTATAATAACCAATGCTCCAGACACTACTACAGGAATCTTAAAAGCTAGTAGTGATGGGATTGGGTATGGTGCCGGAATTGGTAGCGGCAATTACGGATCTTGCAAGAATATTACCATTAATAGTGGTTTTGTAGATGCTAAATCTAAGTTTGGTGCCGGAATCGGTGGCGGCCATCGCGGATCTTGCGATAATATTACCATTAATAGTGGTTCCGTAAATGCTAAATCTACGCATGGTGCCGGAATTGGTGGCGGCCATCACGGATCTTGCAATAATATTACCATTAAAAGTGGTTCCGTAAATGCTAAATCTATGCATGGTGCCGGAATTGGTAGCGGCAATTACGGATCTTGCAATAATATTACTATTAATAGTGGTTCTGTAACTGCTAGTTCCACGAGTGGTGCCGGAATTGGTGGCGGTCTTTACGGATCTTGCAAGAATATTACCATTAGTGGCGGTTCTGTAAATGCACAAGTTGGTTGCACTCCTCACCAGAATTTGGATAGCTCTGGTAGCTACGATCCCAAAAGCCCTGAAGTGTATCTCTGCGTTATTCCTAATACAGAAACTAAATCAGTAGCTATAGATAATAAAGACTGGGAACCATTTAATCATATAGCGGTTGAACCTACGAATAAAAATCTATATGCATGGCTAACCGGAGAAGATCATCTTATAACTGTTGGAAAAGAGACTAAAGGTTATATTTTTAATTCAAATTCAGGGACATTTAGTGAAGGTAAACGTGATGTTACCAGTGATATTTTTGAATTTAACGGTTCTGAGTTTACTTATGATGGAAACACACACTCTCCTAACATCACTACGAAGAACAACATTAAAGGTGTAGGAAACTTCAGTGTAAAATATTTCAAGGAAAATGATCCGACAAACGAGATAACCGTGCCTAAAGATGTTGGTACTTATATTGTAAAGATTACTGCTGTAGAAGAGGGCGATTTTTACAATGCATATTCTGGTTATTTAACAAACGACAATTGGAAATTTGCTATTAATCTTACCCCTACAATTACTACATATACAGATGAGTATGATGGAAATCCTCATCCAGTTATCAGTATTGAAGAAAGTACAATTCCACCAAATAGTATTATTAAATACAGTGTTGATAATGGACAAACATGGTATATTTTGAATTCTAACGATAATATTCCTACTGTAAGTACGGTAAGGGAAGCAGAAAATACTAAAATTTTTATACGGATATCCAATTTCAATTCCAATTCCAATTCCAATGATGATACCTGGACTTCAAAAGAATATCAAGCAATCATCAAGCGAGCAACCTCAACACCAAATTTTCCATCAATAGACACAATCTCCGTTCCATGGTCCTGTAAGAAAGTAAAAGATATTGATCCTAATTCTCTTCCTCAAAACTGGAAGTGGCAGGCAAACGATGCAGATAATGATTTACAGGTTGGAAATAATTCTGCTACCGCAATTTATAATGGCAGTGATAAGGGAAATTACGAAAAAGAAACTTTCACTTACACAATCATCAGAAATGAATGTGAACACAAAAATACCGTGGGACGCTACTACTCCTCTCCATCCTGTACTTCAAACGGTTACAGCGGAGATACCTATTGTAACGACTGCAAGAGAACCATTTATTACGGCTCCACGATTCCTGCATACGGCCATGATTATGACAACGGCGTTATCACTACAGAACCAACTGCAGAAACTGACGGAATCATAACTTACACCTGTAAGCGCTGCAAACATCAGGATACAAAACCCCTAGGTAAACTTGGTGACGGGGAACCTTATATTGAGGGAAGTTTCCAGAAGAAAGGCTGGGATGCTGTCAATGATCTGATCAGGCTTCCAAAGAAAAAGATACCGTTTCCATTACCCTGAATGGTGCCAAGGTACTTCCTGCCACTGTTTTATCCGAAATAAAAGGCAAAGATATTTCCCTGAATCTCGATATGGAGAATGATTTCATCTGGAAAATTAATGGTACTTCCATTACAGCAGAAACACCTGCAGATACCGATCTTTCTGTTACAAACACAGCAGAATATATCCCGGCAGCGTTATACAGCCTGATCTCCACAAACCAGAATGATTTCGGTTCCATCTTGGAAGAAGCGGAGCTTTCGATTTCCCGGCTGTGCTTTCCGTAAAGGCAGATGCTCCTGTGCAGGACTTATGGCAAATCTGTTCTGGTATGATGTTGAGAATGGGTTCTGCAGTGTATCCAGACTGTAACTGTAGGCGGTGCATTTGAGCGCAGTATTCCATATGCTGACTTTACCCTTTCCAAGGGACAGGATTATTTCATAGCATTTGGTACAGAATCTCTCAATGGCAGAGTTATTCACACAGACGGAAGTATCACAGATGAAAACGGTGCATACCTGCGTCCTGCCAACACAAAGATTTCCAGCCATTCCATTGACAGAAACAAATTAACTGTCAAACTTTCCAAAGGATGTGTAGGTGCTCAGGGTTATGACTTCGTGATCAGTAAGAAATCAAATATGCTCCAGACAGGAAAGTTCAGCAAGACAGTTTCCTCAACAGGCAAGCCACAGGCATCTTTCAGATATCTGGCAAAGGTACCTGGTATGTGGCAGCCCGAAGCTGGGTTCTGGATGCACAGGGCAATAAAGTCTATGGTTCCTGGACAAAGATCAAGAAGATCAAGATCACTGTTGTCACACCACAGCAGCCAAAGATCAGGAATATTACTGTAGAAGGAAACACTGTGACTATTACTTACACAAAATGCAAAAATGCCACAGGTTATGAAATCCTGCTTGGAAACAAATATAAAACCTCCGCAGGTGAGAAATATCCGGTTAAGAAATATGTGAAACGTACAGAAGGCAAAAATACCGTAACTGTAACCTTTACAAATGTAAAGAAAGGCACCTGGTATGTGACAGTACGTTCCTGGAATAAGACCTCCAAGAATAAATCCAGAGTTTACAGTCCATATTCCGATATAAAAAAATTCAAAGTCAAAAAATAGTTTATAGTAAAGTAATAAAAATCTCTGTGATTGCAACCAGAATCACAGGAGATTTTTTATTACTTTTTCAGATCAATGTTTCTTATTTTACCACACGAACTCTGGAAACACCTTCAATTGCTTTCAGCTCATCCAGTGCTTCTCTGGATGCTACGCTTTCCAGATCGATGAGAGTATAAGCGTATTCGCCTTTGCTCTTGTTTGTCATATCTGCGATGTTCAGGCCTTCTGCACCAAGGATCTTGGTGAACTGGCTGATCATGTTCGGGATATTTTTGTGGCAGATGGCGATACGTCCTACTGCTACGCAGGTTCCCATGTCGCAGTTCGGGAAGTTTACAGAGTTCTTGATATTTCCGTTCTCGAGGAAATCTCTTACTTCTTTCACTGCCATTACAGCACAGTTCTCTTCGGATTCCTCTGTGGAAGCTCCAAGATGTGGAGTTACCAGGATTCCCTTATGCCCTGCTACTGTATGGTTTGCAAAGTCTGTCACATATTTCTTCACTTTTCCGCTGTCCAATGCTTCGATCAGAGCATCCTCATCAACCAGAAGATCGCGGGCAAAATTCAGAAGTACTACGCCATCTTTCATCTTGTCTAATGCTTCTTTGTTGATCATCTGTCTTGTGCTGTCAAGAAGAGGTACATGGATGGTGATGTAATCACACTGGGAATAAATCTCATCCAGACTCTTGATATGTTTGATGGTGCGGGAAAGATTCCATGCAGCATCAATGGAGATATACGGGTCATATCCGTATACTTCCATTCCAAGTGCGGAAGCAGCGTTTGCCACCATTGCTCCGATGGCACCAAGACCGATGATACCCAGTTTCTTGCCCATGATCTCGCATCCTGCGAACTGTTTTTTCTGTTTCTCAGCAAGTTTATCGATGTCTTCCTGGTCTTTCTCTTTGGCAACCCATTCGATACCACCTACGATATCACGGGAAGCAAGGAGCATACCTGCAAGTACAAGCTCCTTAACACCGTTTGCATTGGCGCCCGGTGTGTTAAATACTACAACGCCTTTCTCTGCACAGTCCTTTACAGGAATATTGTTGACACCTGCACCTGCACGTGCGATTACCTTTACGCTCTCAGGAAGCTCCATGTCATGCATTTTTGCACTTCTTACAAGGACTGCATCGCACTCCTGCAGATCTTCGCTTTTCTTATATTCTTCATCAAATAATCCCAGACCTTTTTCTGCAATGGGATTCAGGCAATGATACTGAAACATTATACATTCTCCTCCTCAAACTTCTTCATGAAAGCAACCAGTGCTTCCACACCTTCTTTTGGCATAGCGTTGTAGATACTTGCACGCATACCGCCACTGTACGGTGTCCCTTTAAGTTTACAAGTCCTGCCTCTTTTGCTTCTTTTACAAATTTGGCATCCATGTCCTTGTCACCTGTTACGAATGGTACATTCATGAGAGAACGGTCTTCCGGTACAACAGTTCCTTTGAAAAGCTTGCTCTGATCAAGGAAATCATAAAGAATTTTCGCTTTCTCAATGTTACGTCTCTGCATTTCTTCCAGGCCGCCCATTTTCTTCAGCCATTTGAAAACCTTACCGCATACATAGATGCAGTAGCAATTTGGAGTATTGTAAAGAGAACCTGCATCTGCCTGTGTTTTGAATTTCAGCATAGTAGGTGTTCCTTCCAGAACATCATCTGTGATCAGATCTTCGCGGATGATGGAGATTACCATACCAGCAGGTCCGATATTCTTCTGTACACCGCCATAGATGATGCCATATTTGGATACATCAACAGGCTCAGATAAGAAGCAGGAAGAAACATCTGCTACCAGAGTTTTTCCTTTTGTATTCGGAAGCTTCTTGAATTTTGTTCCGTAAATCGTGTTGTTTTCACAAATGTATACATAGTCTGCATCCGGGCTGATTGGAAGGTCGCTGCAGTCAGGAATATAGGAGAAAGTCTTATCCTCGGAAGAAGCGATCTTGTTTGCTTTTCCATATTTCTGCGCTTCCTGATATGCTTTCTTTGCCCACTGTCCTGTTACAATGTAATCAGCTACCTTGTTTTTCATAAGGTTCATAGGGATTGCTGCAAACTGCTGGGAGCTCCGCCCTGAAGGAATAATACCTTATAATTATCCGGAATCTTCATCAGATCACGAAGATCCTGCTCTGCCTCGTCAATGATCTTCTGGAAATCAGCACTTCTGTGGCTCATTTCCATTACAGACATACCGGATCCCTGATAGTCCATCATCTCATCTGCTACTTCTTTCAGTACCTCTTCCGGCAGTACAGCCGGTCCTGCGGAAAAATTATACACTCTGCTCATTGTTTTTCATATCCTCCTCATCAAAAATATCATCAATGCTTGCGCCTGCCGGTACCATCGGGAATACGCTGAGATCCTGATCGATCATACAGTCAAGTACGATAGGTCCCGGACATGCCAGAGCCTCTTTTAATGCCGGCTCTACCTCTTCCATCTTTGTGATACGGATTGCTTTGCTCCCATGCTTCTGCCAGCTTCACAAAATCTACTGCATCATTTAAAATTGTATGGGAATATCTGTGGTCATAGAACAAGGTCTGCCACTGACGTACCATTCCCAGTACATGATTGTTCAATACAATTTCAATTAAAGGTCTGCCACAGCGGACTGCTGTTGCGATCTCATTCATATTCATACGGAAACAGCCGTCACCTGCAATGTTTACCACAGTTTTGTCCGGTCTTCCCATCTTGGCACCGATGGCTGCACCAAGTCCATATCCCATAGTTCCCAGGCCACCGGAAGAAAGGAAGGTTCTTGGCTCTTTGTATTTAAAATACTGAGCTGCCCACATCTGGTTCTGTCCAACCTCTGTAGTGATGATGGCATCTCCTTTTGTCAGTTCGTACAGCTTTTCAATAATGTATGGGCCTGTAAGCTGGGAATGATCATATCTTAACGGATATTTTTCCTTCAGTTCACTGATATGTGCAGTCCATTCCGGATGTCTCATTTCCGGAACCTCTGCCAGAATACGTTTGAGAACTTCTTTCTCATCTCCTACCACACTTGCATCTACTACGATGTTTTTGTTAATCTCTGCAGCATCTACGTCAATCTGGAGAATCTTCGCATTCTTTGCAAAGGTCTTTGTGTTTCCTGTGACACGATCACTGAATCTGGCTCCCAGCACGATCAGGAGATCGCAGCCTGAGACACCAAGATTGGAAGTTTTTGTTCCATGCATTCCAAGCATTCCTGTGTACAGAGGATCTTCTCCGGAAAATCCTCCCTTACCCATAAGACTGTCACATACAGGAGCATCGATTCTGTGAGCAAGCTCTGTCACTTCTCTGGATGCTTCTGAGATAATCGTGCCGCCGCCTGTAAAAATAAATGGTCTCTTCGCTTCTTTGATCATCTGTACTGCAGTTGCAATGTCTTCGTCTTTGATGGTGTCTGTTTTCGGTGTGATCTCAGCAGGAGCGCAGGCAGTATATTCATATTTCGCACCTGTCACATCCTTGGTCACATCTACAAGCACAGGACCGGGACGTCCGCTCTTTGCAATATAGAATGCTCTGCGTACAGTGTCTGCCAGAGTAGTAATGTCTTTTACGATAAAGCTGTGCTTTGTAATAGGCATTACAATTCCTGTAATATCAACCTCCTGGAAAGAATCCTTTCCGAGCAGCGGTGTTCCTACATTACATGTGATTGCCACCATTGGTACGGAATCCATGTATGCGGTAGCGATTCCTGTTACCAGATTGGTAGCTCCGGGGCCGGAAGTTGCAAGACACACGCCGACTTTACCGGTAGCTCTTGCGTATCCGTCTGCTGCATGGGATGCTCCCTGCTCATGGGAGGTCAGTACATGTGTGATCTGGTCTTTATATTCATAGAGGGCGTCATATACATTCAGGATGGCACCGCCGGATATCCGAATACAGTGTCAACGCCCTGTTCTTTTAAACATTCAACGATGATTTCAGCACCTGTAAGCTGCATCTTTACATATCCTCCTAACTTTTCAGGCAGGAATCACAGGTTATGCTGCAATTCCCGCCGGGTACTTGTTCATCTTTATTTTGCTTTTGGTACCTCAAGGATCGCTCCTCTGTTTCCGGAGGTTACCATGGCAGCATATCTTGCAAGATATCCTGTTGTTACCTTTGGTTCACGAGGCTGCCATTTTGCTTTTCTTGCCTGCATTTCTTCATCAGAAACCTTGATCTCCAGTTTCAGTTCCGGAATGTTGATGCTGATGATATCGCCCTCTTCAACAAGTGCGATCGGTCCGCCGACTGCTGCTTCCGGTGATACGTGTCCGATGGATGCTCCCCTGGATGCACCGCTGAAACGTCCGTCTGTGATCAGTGCTACAGAAGATCCAGTCCCATACCTGCGATCGCAGATGTAGGGTTGAGCATCTCTCTCATACCAGGGCCGCCTTTCGGTCCTTCGTAACGGATAACTACTACGTCACCCTCTACGATCTTGCCGCCTTTGATAGCTGCGATTGCGTCTTCCTCGCAGTCAAAGACTCTTGCAGGTCCTTCATGGACCATCATCTCTTCTACAACTGCAGAACGTTTTACAACGCCGCCGTCCGGAGCAAGGTTACCTTTAAGTACTGCAAGTCCGCCTGTCTGGCTGTATGGATTGTCTATCGGTCTGATAACTTCAGGATTTAAGTTTACACAGTCTTTGATGTTCTCGCCTACTGTCTTGCCTGTGACTGTCATGCACTCAGTATGAAGAAGTCCCTTCTTATTCAGTTCGTTCATAACTGCATATACACCGCCTGCTTCGTTCAGGTCTTCCATGTATGTCGGGCCTGCAGGTGCAAGGTGGCAGAGGTTTGGAGTCTTTGCACTGATTTCATTTGCAAAGCTGATATCAAAGTCCATTCCGATCTCATGAGCGATAGCCGGAAGGTGAAGCATACTGTTTGTGGAGCATCCAAGTGCCATGTCTACTGTCAGGGCATTGAGGATTGCTTCCTTTGTCATGATATCTCTTGGACGGATGTTCTTTCTGTACATTTCCATAACCTGCATACCTGCATGTTTTGCAAGACGGATACGCTCGGAATATACAGCAGGGATGGTTCCGTTTCCTTTCAGACCCATACCAAGAACCTCTGTCAGACAGTTCATGGAGTTTGCTGTGTACATACCGGAACAGGATCCGCATGTAGGACATGTTTTCATTTCACATTCTGTCAGTCCGTCTTCATCAAGCTTACCTGCTGCATAAGCACCTACTGCCTCGAACATACTGGAAAGGCTTGTCTTGTGTCCGTTCAGATGTCCGGCAAGCATTGGGCCGCCACTTACAAATACAGTAGGAACATTCAGTCTGGCTGCTGCCATCAGAAGTCCGGGTACGTTCTTGTCACAGTTTGGAATCATTACCAGTGCATCAAACTGATGTGCCATTGCCATGGCTTCTGTGGAATCTGCGATCAGGTCTCTGGTGACCAGAGAATATTTCATTCCAACGTGTCCCATTGCAATACCGTCGCATACTGCGATTGCCGGAAACATAACAGGTGTACCGCCTGCCATTGCCACACCAAGCTTAACTGCCTGTGTGATCTTGTCAAGATTCATATGACCCGGTACAATTTCATTGTAAGAACTTACGATACCTACCAGAGGTCTGTCCATTTCTTCTTTTGTCATTCCAAGAGCATTAAACAGGGAACGGTGAGGTGCCTGCTGTGTGCCTGTTTTTACTGCATCACTTCTCATTGTTTTATTTCCTCTTTTCTTACTGTTTTATTTATTTTTAATGATTCAGCCGACATTCCTGCCCCCGTAATCTGCCTGCGCCGGCTGAATCCTCTTAATATCAATTCTTACAGAGCTGCTGCGATCAGATCGCCCATTTCCTTTGTTCCTACAAGCTTGCATCCCTCTGACATGATATCACCTGTGCGGTATCCCTCTGTCAGGACTTTCTGCACTGCTGCTTCCACTGCATCTGCCTCCTTGTCCATATCAAGGGAGAAACGAAGCATCATTGCTGCGGAAAGGATAGTTGCGATAGGGTTTGCCTTATCCTGTCCTGCAATATCAGGTGCAGAACCATGGCTTGGCTCATAGAGACCGAATTTTGTTTCATTTAAGCTTGCAGATGAAAGCATTCCGATGGAGCCTGTTACCATACTTGCCTCGTCTGAAAGGATATCTCCGAACATATTCTCTGTAAGGATAACATCGAACTGTTTTGGATCACGTACAAGCTGCATTGCGCAGTTGTCAACCAGCATATGCTCTAAGGTAACATCCGGATAGTCTTTGGCAACTTCCTCTACCACTTTTCTCCAGAGTCTGGAAGAATCCAGAACATTTGCCTTATCTACGCTTGTTACTTTATTTCTTCTCTTACGTGCGATCTCAAATGCTTTGATGGCAATACGGCGGATTTCGTTTTCATTATAGGAAAGTGTATCAATTGCTTTCTTCACACCATTCTCTTCAATAGTCTGACGTTCTCCGAAATACAGACCGCCTGTAAGCTCACGTACAATGATCATGTCAAATCCGTCTCCGATGATCTCATCGCGGAGAGGGCAGGCTTTTCTCAGCTCATTGTAAAGGTAAGCCGGTCTTAAGTTTGCAAAAAGATTTAATGCCTTACGGATTGCAAGAAGTCCTGCTTCCGGGCGTTTGGACGGCTCAAGCTTATACCATGGAGAAGTTTTTGCATCTCCGCCAATAGAGCCCATCAGTACGGCGTCTGATGATTTGGCAGTGGCAATTGCCTCATCAGTAAGGGGTACGCCGTGTACATCGATGGATGCGCCGCCTAACAGAACTTCTGAATAGGAAAAGCTGTGTCCATATTTCTCGCATACCTTGTCCAGTACTTTCTTTGCTTCTCTTACGATTTCCGGTCCGATTCCGTCACCGGGGATCAATGCAATCTTATAATCCATAATAATTTCCTCCAAAAATACTCTAATTGCGTAATTGTTATTATAATAACGCACTTTCCGACAGATTTCAACCTATTAAAGTGAAAAAATACAAAAGTGCTGTTTTGCTGACATTCTACTGTAAAAATAAAAAAGCAGAACCACAGTCATCACTGACTATGTGTTCTGCTTTTTATCATTTCTCTTTCATTATTCGACAGCGCTTCCGGCTTTCTCAACTTCAGCGATTGCCTGTTTTCTCATTGGAATACGGCAGTTTTTGTTGTTACCGAATTCTACGATCACGTCTTCTTCTGTCATGTCAATGACCACGCCATAAAAGCCGCTGGTAGTAACAATGCTGTCACCAACCTCCATGTCATTTAACATTGCCTGCAGTCTTTTCTGCTCTTTTTTCTGAGGGCGAAGCATTAAGAAATACATAATTCCGAACAGTACTACCATCCAGACAATAGCGCCAACCATACCCATTCCGCTTGATGCGTTCATTTTGATTCCTCCTGTAACTTTTCCTGTTATTCTGCATATTTGCAGTCCATCATGTATTCACAGACCGTCCTGACGGCTGCTCATACTGAAGAGCTGCTTTGCGATCCACTTATAATCTCCGTTACCTTCTGTATGAAATCTTGTTTTCATGCAGAACAATCTGATTAAAGCGTCACTACACATCATACACAAAAAACCGCTTTACTTCAAGAGTTTTTGGCATATTTAATAATAATTTTATATACAGATTATCTTTTCGAGTTTATTTTGCCCTCTTCAAAGCCTTCCAGCCGCATTTTCTTATATTCTGCAAAATTTCCGGCATCAATAGCATCACGGATTTCTTCCATCATATGATTATAAAAATACAGATTGTGAAGTACACAGAGACGCATTCCCAGCATTTCCTTTGCTTTCAGAAGATGACGGATATAGGCTCTGCTGTAATGCTGGCATGCAGGACACTGACAGCCTTCTTCGATAGGACGTGTGTCCAGTTCATATTTTGCATTGAACAGATTCATCTTTCCATGATTGGTATATACATGTCCATGGCGGCCATTACGGCTTGGATATACGCAGTCAAAGAAATCAATTCCTCTCTCAACACCTTCCAGAATATTTGCCGGTGTTCCCACACCCATCAGGTAAGTAGGTTTATTCTGAGGAAGATAGGGGACTACCGCATCCAGGATCCTGTACATCTCTTCATGGGTTTCTCCAACTGCCAGACCGCCGACAGCATAGCCATCCAGATCCATTTCAGAAATCGCTTTGGCATGCTCAATACGGATATCTTCATAAACAGCGCCCTGGTTGATTCCAAACAGAAGCTGTTCTTTGTTAATGGTATCCGGCAGACTGTTCAGTCTTGCCATCTCTGCCTTGCAGCGGGCAAGCCACCTTGTGGTTCTGTCTACGGATTTCTGCACATAATCCCTGTCAGCCACACTGCTGGGGCATTCATCAAATGCCATGGCAATAGTGGAGGCAAGATTGGACTGGATCTGCATACTCTCTTCCGGCCCCATAAAGATCTTATGTCCGTCAATATGGGAGTTAAAATAGACTCCCTCTTCTTTGATCTTTCTCAGTTTTGCAAGGGAAAATACCTGGAATCCGCCTGAGTCTGTAAGGATCGGTTTGTCCCATACCATAAATTTATGAAGGCCACCTAACTGCTTTACTATTTTATCACCCGGGCGCACATGAAGATGATAAGTATTTGATAATTCTACCTGTGTTCCGATCTGCTGTAAATCCATGGTGGATACAGCGCCTTTAATCGCACCGATCGTTCCCACATTCATAAAAACAGGAGTCTGGATCGTGCCATGCACTGTATGAAATTCTGCACGCTTGGCACGGCCTTCTGTTTTAAGAAGTTTATATTCTGCCATTTTTTCTCTCCTCTTGATAAAAATCACTTTTTCTATTATATCCCGAAATAGCTGAATTTTCAACTGCAAATAAGGTAATCATTGGTAAACTTTCATATTGTCTTTTCCAGACCATTAGCGTATAATATTACGGAATATTCCATATCTGGAAACAGATATTTAATAGGAAAGAACAGGATAGATTTTTACTGTTTACTTCGTGTCCGGCAACACGCTTTGCATGATATCAGCAGCAAACAGTAAGGAAAAATTCAACTTTGTTTATATACAATACGAGGAGGCTTGAATTTACTTTATGAATTACAAAACACTTGGAATTGACATTGGTTCCACTACTGTAAAGATCGCGATCTTAGATGAGAATGAAAATCTCATTTTCGCGGATTACAAGCGTCATTTTGCGAACATTCAGGAAACCCTTGCAGACCTTCTTCAGGAGGCCTTTGACCAGTATGGCGAGATGACTCTCCATCCTGTGATCACAGTTCCGGCGGTCTGACCCTTGCCAACCATCTGGACGTTCCTTTTACCCAGGAGGTTATTGCAGTTTCTACTTCTCTGCAGAAGCTGGCACCAAAGACAGATGTTGCCATCGAGCTTGGCGGTGAGGATGCCAAGATCATTTATTTCGAAAACGGAAACGTAGAACAGCGTATGAACGGTATCTGTGCAGGCGGTACCGGTTCTTTCATCGACCAGATGGCTTCTCTTCTCCAGACAGATGCCACAGGTCTGAATGAATATGCCAAAGATTACAAAGCGCTCTACCCGATTGCTGCACGCTGCGGTGTTTTCGCCAAAACGGATATCCAGCCGCTGATCAATGACGGTGCAACCAAACCGGATCTGTCAGCTTCTATTTTCCAGGCAGTTGTAAACCAGACCATCTCCGGTCTTGCCTGCGGAAAACCTATTCGTGGACATGTTGCATTCCTTGGTGGTCCGCTTCACTTCCTGTCCGAATTGAGAGAATCCTTTATCCGTACCTTGAAACTGGATGAGGAACACACTATCATTCCGGAGAACTCCCATCTTTTTGCAGCCATTGGTTCTGCATTAAATGCAAAAGAAGACAACTCCATTTCCCTGACAGAAATGAAAGACAGACTCCGCAATTCCATTAAGCTGGATTTTGAAGTAGAACGTATGGAACCACTTTTCGCTTCTCAGGAAGAATACGATACATTTGCGAAACGTCAGAGTTCCTACAAAGTAAAAACAGGAGATCTGGCTACATATAAAGGAAACTGCTATCTGGGTATTGATGCAGGTTCCACCACAACCAAAACTGCACTGGTAGGCGAAGATGGAACACTTCTCTATTCCTTTTACAGCAGCAACAACGGAAACCCGTTAAAAACTACCATTCGTTCTATTAAAGAAATCTATGAACTGCTTCCCAAAGACGTAAAGATCGCTTATTCCTGTTCTACAGGTTATGGCGAGGCTCTGATCAAAGCGGCCCTGCTCCTGGATGAGGGCGAGGTTGAGACCGTATCCCATTACTATGCAGCTGCATTCTTTGACCCAGAGGTAGACTGTATCCTGGATATCGGCGGACAGGATATGAAATGTATCAAGATCCGCAACAAAACCGTTGACAGCGTACAGTTGAATGAAGCATGTTCCTCCGGATGCGGTTCCTTTATTGAAACCTTTGCCAAATCCCTGAATTATACAGTACAGGATTTCGCAAAAGCTGCTGTTTTCGCACAACATCCTATTGATCTTGGTACCAGATGTACTGTTTTCATGAATTCCAAGGTAAAGCAGGCACAAAAAGAGGGAGCTGAGGTTTCCGATATTTCCGCAGGTCTTGCTTACTCTGTTATCAAAAATGCACTCTATAAGGTTATCAAGGTTTCTGATGCTTCCGAACTTGGCAGACACATCGTTGTACAGGGTGGTACTTTCTACAATGATGCGGTTCTTCGAAGCTTCGAAAAGATTGCAGGCTGTGAAGCCATTCGTCCGGATATTGCCGGAATCATGGGTGCTTTCGGTGCCGCACTGATTGCCCGTGAACGCCATCAGGAAGGCGCAGAAACGACTATGCTCTCCATTGATAAGATCAACGAGCTGAAATATACAACTTCTATGGCAAACTGTCGTGGATGTACCAATAACTGCCGTCTGACTATCAACAAATTCTCCGGCGGCCGCCAGTATGTAAGCGGTAACCGCTGTGAACGCGGTATCGGTAAGGAAAAGAACAAAGATCATATTCCGAATCTTTATGAATACAAATATAAACGAATTTTCTCCTACACACCGCTTACTGCTGATAAGGCAACGCGAGGCAAAGTAGGTATCCCCCGTGTTCTGAACATGTTTGAGAATTATCCTTTCTGGTATACTTTCTTTACAGAACTGAAGTATGAGGTTGTGCTCTCTCCTACTTCCACCAGAAAGATTTATGAGCTGGGTATTGAGTCCATTCCAAGTGAATCTGAATGCTATCCTGCCAAGCTTGCCCATGGCCATGTAACCTGGCTGATCCGCAATGGCGTGAAATTTATTTTCTACCCATGTATCCCATATGAACGTAACGAGTTCCCGGATGCAGTCAATCACTATAACTGCCCGATTGTTACTTCTTATGCCGAAAATATCAAGAATAACGTAGACGAATTAAATGATCCGTCCATTACCTTCCGCAATCCCTTCCTTGCATTTACTTCTGAGGAAATTCTGGCAAATCGTCTGGTAGAAGAATTTAAGGATATCCCGGCAGAAGAAGTCAAAGCTGCTGTGCATAAGGCTGGGAAGAAATGGCTGCTGCACGCCGCGATGTACAGAAAAAAGGAGAAGAAACCCTGAAATATCTGGAAGATACAGGACGCCATGGTATTGTCCTTGCAGGACGCCCATACCATATTGACCCGGAAATCCATCATGGTATCCCGGATCTGATCAACAGCTATGGTATTGCCGTACTTACTGAGGATTCCATCTCTCATCTGGCACCTGTGAACGCCCGATCCGCGTCAACGACCAATGGATGTACCACTCCAGACTGTATGCTGCCGCAAACTATGTAAAGACACGCGATGACCTGGATCTGATCCAGCTGAACTCTTTCGGATGTGGTCTGGATGCAGTTACTACAGACGAGGTTTATGAAATCCTTGACGGAAGTGACAAAATCTATACCTGCTTAAAGATTGACGAGGTAAATAACCTTGGTGCTGCAAGAATCCGTATCCGTTCCCTGATCGCAGCGATCCGCGCGAAGAAAGCACAGGGACAGAAACGTACTGTCAAACCTGCTTCTATTGATAAAGTATCCTTTACAAAGGAAATGAGAAAGGACTATACCATCCTCTGCCCGCAGATGTCACCGTTCCATTTCAGCCTCCTGCAGGCAGCATTCAATTCCTGCGGATACAACCTGGAGGTGCTTCCGAATGACAATAAGCATGCAGTGGATGTTGGTCTGAAGTATGTAAACAATGACGCCTGCTATCCGTCTCTGATCGTTGTGGGACAGATCATGGAGCTCTGCTTTCCGGTAAATATGACCTGAACAAAACGGCCGTTGTCATGTCACAGACAGGTGGCGGATGTCGTGCTTCCAACTATATCGCATTTATACGACGCGCATTAAAGAAAGCCGGTATGGAACAGATTCCGGTTATCTCTGTTAACTTAAGCGGTCTGGAAAGCAATCCCGGGTTCAAACTTACGCTTCCATTAGTGAAGAAAGTTGCTTACGGTGCCGTATTCGGAGATATCCTGATGAAATGCGTATATCGTATGCGTCCTTATGAACTGGAAGAGGGAATCGTAAACAGAAAGCACAAAATCTGGGAACAGCGCGTGATTTCTTTCTTAAGCGGAAGCAGCATCAGCCACAGCCAGTTTAAGAAAATGTGCCGTGAAATGGTCCATGAATTTGACACCATTCCGATCAGCGATGTGAAGAAACCTCGTGTCGGCATCGTAGGCGAGATCCTTGTCAAGTTCCTGCCTGCCGCAAACAATCATCTTGCAGAGCTTCTGGAGTCTGAAGGCGCTGAGGCAGTTGTACCGGATCTGATTGATTTTATGTGCTACTGCTTCTATAATCAGAACTTTAAGGTAAAAAATCTTGGATTCAAAAAGTCCAAGGCAACCATGGCAAACTGGGGAATCAAAGCAATCGAATGGGTGAGAAAGCCTGCAAGCGAAGCTCTTGCACAGAGCCGCCATTTTGCACCGCCTGCTGATATCAGAGATCTGGCAAAAATGGCATCTCCGATCGTTTCCACCGGAAACCAGACAGGTGAGGGATGGTTCCTGACAGGTGAGATGATGGAACTGATCCATGGAGATGTTCCGAATATTGTTTGTATCCAGCCTTTCGGATGTCTGCCAAACCATATCGTAGGTAAGGGTGTTATCAAAGAGATCCGCCGCGAATATCCTACAGCAAACATTGTAGCCATCGACTATGATCCGGGTGCAAGTGAAGTTAACCAGCTCAACCGAATCAAACTGATGCTCTCCACAGCTCAGAAAAACCTGAAAAAAGCAGAAGAAAAAAATGCATAAATAATACCGTAATGGATATATTGCAATGTATTTTACCTTGCAATATATCGCCTTAGAGCGTGTCTGAAAAAGGCTTTCTGCAAGATGTGCGTCACAATTTGTGGGATATTTTGCCCGAATTCAGTTGCCGTAGCGGGCTACGGCAACTGAATTCGGGTGAAATATCCTGCTTTGCGAAAAGCATTTTTCAAACGCGCTCAAAAAAGAGTTATATTTCAGAAATTTTAAATGTGTTTCTATTTCAGAACTACATTTAAACCATGAAATATAACTCTTTTGTTTTTTATAATTTCAGTGTTTAATTATTCTGCCAGAACGGAAGTTTCTCTGCAATCCTTATCAGATAGCTTCCACCCGGAATTCTTCTAAGCTGTGATTCTGACGGCTTGCTGATGATCAGGTAAGCAAACAGATAAACAACCGCAGCAACAGGAATGGAAACGATCAGACAAATGAAATTGGATTTTACAAAAATGTTCAGTCCATAACAGATACAGCCTGCAACAATTCCCATGGGAACAGATGCAAGAACAGGATACAGATATCCTTCTTTCCATGGATTCTTATACTGCAGATATTTCTTCATGGCTCTGTCATTTAACACACATACAACCACAGAATAGATCACCATTGCGATCAGCAGTGCATAAACTCCAAGATTTGTAGTAAACAGTAACACTACCACTACCACAATATCCACAATCAGAGCGATTGCAGCCGTAATCACCGGAATCCTCTGCTGTCCGATCGCCTGCAGAACTCCATTGGAAATATTTGACATTCCATTGAGCAGGATTGAAAAGGAACCAAGGATCAGCAGATTGGCTGCCAGTCCTGTGGAATTTCCGTAAAGCAAAAATACAATCGGCTGTGCAAGCACTGCCAGTCCCATTGCACATGGGGCGGAAACTACCATAGAAAGCTGTACGGTCTGGTCAATGCACTCTCTGGTCGCTTCAATATCTCCGGTGGCATACAATGCAGAAACTTCCGGAATCATGGAAGTAGGTGCCGTACTGGACAGGGTCAGAGGAATATTAATAATTGTCATAAAGTAAGTGGCATACTCTGCATATAAAATACCGATCTGTGCCGCATCTCCACCTCTTCTTCCCAGAATATCCGAGAAAAGATACCCATTGATATAAGCATTTACATTATAAACAAAGGCGCTGAGAATAATCGGCGAAACAACCAGGATGATCACACGAAAAATCTCTTTGTAGGACTCTTCCTGATGTCTGTGATCTCTCTCTACCCGGTGCAGAATTTTTCTGCGGTTTACACCATACACCAGAAGCATGAATGCCAATGCAGTCACCACTCCGGCTCCGGTTCCTACTGTGGAACCTGCTGCCCCCCATTTGCAATGCTGTTCTCTGTTCCATCTGAGAATGCATTGATGAATCCCCAGCTGCCAGAAGACTGACTGCCGCATTAAATACCTGCTCAATGATCTGGGAGATAGATGTTGGCATCATATTTCTGTATGCCTGAAAATATCCTCTGAATACCCCAAGAATACCGGACAAAAAAATCGTCGGAGCCAGGATCTGAAGTGCCGGAATTGCATCCTTCTGATTCTGAGGGATGATCAGCCTGCTCCAAAGAGACAGAATAAACCGACCACTCCGCCAATCACCATGGCATAGATCATGGCACCCTTAAAGAACTTATGTGCATTTCTGTAATCCTTCAGAGCAATACGCTCGGAGATCAGCTTGGATACCGCCTGTGGAATACTAAAGGATGCGATCATCAGAAGGATCATATAGGCATTCTGCGCAAGGCTTGTATAGCCCATTCCAAGGCTTCCTATAATATTGGAAAGGGGACTCTTGTACAGAAGACCGATCACCTTGGAGATCATAGCTGCAATCATCAGAAAGGATGCATTTTTTACTAAATTGTTTTTCTGATTCATGTTATCACTGTGTGTCTTTTACCTGACTACACATTACCTCTTTTCTTATATATTTTCTATCTGCCAGTCGATTGGTTCCAGACCATTGGCAACAAGAAATTCGTTTGTTTTACTGAAATGTTTACATCCGAAAAATCCCCTGTAAGCAGACAGAGGACTTGGATGAGGTGCCTCCAGAATCAGATGCTTCGGATTATTCAGCATGGATTTTTTCATCTGCGCCGGACGTCCCCAGAGCAGAAATACAATAGGACGGTCCTGCTCATTCAGAACCTGGATCGCAGCATCCGTAAACTGCTCCCAGCCGATCCCCCTGTGTGAATTTGCCTGATGGGCGCGTACAGTCAGAACTGTGTTCAGAAGAAGCACTCCCTGCTTCGCCCACTTCTCCAGATAGCCGTTATTGGGGATATAGCATCCACAGTCATCATGAAGCTCCTGATAAATATTCACCAGGGACGGCGGCGTCTCCACTCCTCTCTTTACGGAAAAACAAAGCCCATGAGCCTGCCCGTCATTATGATAGGATCCTGACCCAGAATCACTACCTTCACTTCATTCAACGGTGTAAAATGAAATGCATTAAACAGATCATCCGCAGGAGGAAAAATCTTCCTGGTCTGATATTCTGTCATCACCGTTTTATATAATTTCGCATAATACGGCTGGTGAAACTCCCCCTTCAGGCTTCCAGCCAGTCACCTGAAATTGCTGACATACCTTATCCTTCACCTCTTGTATTTTTCGTGGTCATCGTCTGACAGAAATTCCCCTGTCAGCCAGATAATCCTTCACCTGAGAAATCTCCAGTTCTTTATAATGAAACAAAGACGCAGCCAGTGCAGCATCTGCTCCCCCTTCGGTCAGTGCATCATAAAAATGCTCCAGTGTCCCAGCACCGCCTGATGCGATCACAGGAATGGAGACAGCATCAGCAATTGCTCTGGTAAGAGCCAGATTATATCCTGCTTTTGTACCGTCACAGTCCATACTGGTAAGAAGGATTTCCCCTGCACCCAGAGCTTCCACTTTCTTTGCCCACTCTATGGCATCAATCCCTGTATCCAGTCTTCCGCCATGTTTGTAAATATTCCATCCGCCGTCTTCTCTGCGCTTGGCATCAATAGCCACAACTACGCACTGGCTTCCAAACTTGTCAGCCGCCTCACTGATCAGTTCCGGTCTGTCAATTGCTGCAGAATTTACGGAAATCTTATCTGCTCCTTCTCTCAGCAGTTTCTTGAAATCATCTACAGTACGGATACCGCCGCCTACTGTAAACGGGATAAATACATTGGCAGCAACCCGTCTTACCATGTCAACTACCGTATCTCTCTGTTCGCAGGATGCTGTAATATCGAGAAACACCAGTTCATCTGCTCCTGCTGCATCATAGGCTTTGGCAATCTCCACCGGATCACCCGCATTGCGAAGCTGCACAAAATTTACGCCCTTTACCACACGTCCGTTATTTACATCCAGGCAGGGAATAATTCTCTTTGTAAACATTTTATTTTCCCTCCTTCTCAGTATTGCTGTCTTTTCCCACAGCAGCAAAATTTTCAAGTATCTTCAGTCCCCATTTGCTGCTCTTTTCCGGATGGAACTGGCAGGCAAATACATTGTCCTTTTCTACGGAAGCATGAATACAGGTGCTGTATTCTGTAGTAGCCTTTACAATCTCAGGCTCCTCTGCCTGCAGATAATAGGAATGCACAAAATATACATAGGTCTGTTCCGGGATTCCCTGAAACAGTCTGCCATTATTCTGAAAATGCAGGGAATTCCATCCCATATGTGGAATCTTAAGCCCCGGCGCAGGAGGAATCTTAACAATTTTCCCTTTCAGGATTCCAAGGCCTTCCACCCCCGGTGTCTCCTCGCTGCTTTCAAAAAGGAGCTGAAGTCCCAGGCAGATTCCAAGAAATGGCGTCTTCTTCTCTACAATCTCATGGATCACAGGTACAAGTCCGTATGTATGAAGATTCTCCATCGCCTGTCCAAAGCTTCCCACGCCCGGCAGGATTACTTTATCCGCATTTAACAAAGTCTGCGGATCGCGGGTTACTGTTGTTTCTTCCCCAAGATAATGAAGTGCTTTTTCTACACTTTTAATATTTCCGGCATCATAATCAATTATTGCAATCATGTTATCCTCCTGATGTCATTATCTGTTTTCCTCATTATGGTAATCCAAAGGTTTTCCGGATCACATGTCAGACCGGAATAAAATATCCGATCAAAACGCTCCAATACAGTATAACCCAAAAACAGACAGTTGCAAAGTGCTTTCTTTGCTTCTGTCTGTTTTTATTCCGGTCATACTACCGGTTACTGTTCACTCCGTTCACAATACCCGGATATTTTATCACTGCCTGCAATCCAGAGTGAACCAGAACTCCACGCCATTATCATAATTGCATACCCCATATCTCTGGTTCATACTCTCAATGATTGCCTTAACAATTGAAAGTCCGATACCACTTCCGCCATATTCTCTTGTCCGGGCCTTATCTACTTTGTAGAATTTATTCCAGAGATTTGGGATATCCTCTTCCGGAATCGGAATACCTGTATTAAATACGGTTACTTTCACACAGTCCTCTTCCTGAAGAACCTTAATTTCTACTTTTCGCTCTCCGTCCAGATGGTTCAGTGCATTGCTTGTATAATTGGTCACAACCTCTTCAATCTTAAACTCATCCGCCCATACATATACAGGTTCTGTTTCTTCAAAAATCACAGTTGCTTCTTTCTGTTCGATCATAATATGCATAGAACCAAGTACACCCCTGATCAGAGATACAATGTCAAATCTTTCCATCACCGGGGCATCTTTACCGGACTCTAGCTGATTCAGCGTCAGCAGGTTTTTGACCAGCTTGTTCATCTTTGAAGCCTCATCCATAATAACTTCACAGTAAAATTCCCTGCTTTCCGGATCATCGGAAATATTTTCATTCAGCCCCTCTGCATATCCCTGGATCAATGCAATAGGAGTTTTCAGCTCATGAGAAACATTATCAAGAAATTCCTTACGCATCTCATCAATTTTAATCTTATCTTCTATGTCTTTCTGAAGCTTGTTATTAGCCGATTTCAACTCTGAGATCGTGCTCTCAAGTTTTCTGGACATTTTGTTAAAGTTATCGCCAAGTACATCAATCTCATTACCTGCCCTGCTTTGATATCTGGCATCAAAATCCAGATCAGACATCTTCTCTGATAATTTGGTCAGTTCACTGATTGGGCGGGTAATACGATTTGTCATCACAAGAATCACAATACCGCTGACCACAATTATGATTATTCCTACAATGAAGTAAAAACTGTTGGAAATAGATGCACTTTCCTTAATACTTTCCAGAGGAGAACGGATCAGGAAATAGTAACCATTATCAAACTGTCCCCAGCATTCCACATATTCCATGCCTGCAAAGCGATCATGCACCTGCCACATGGTACAGGTATCTGTCTTTTTGAGCACACGACTGTGCTGCATATCCTGATCCAGATTATTAATATACCCAAACAGCTTACTGCGGAGCATTTTTGCCATATTATTCTCTCCCCAGTAATAATAACCGCTGTTTTCCTCATTTACTATGATCCAGGTAAGGTTATTTCTGGAACTGCTCCTCTCAATCTCATCCGAAATCTCATCTGTTGCCCCTTTTTTGTCCTCTTCTATATCTGTATCATACTGCAGGATGTCATCCAGATTCATCTGAGACAACACTTCTTTTGCCTCCTCCAGCACTTCTACTTTTTTGGATACATAATATTTTTCAAGAAAAAGACCATTGATCAGAGTAATGGTAAAGATCGAAAGCAGTAACAGACATATAAACACTACTGAAATCTGATGTTGCAGAGTATGAAATTTTTTATCTGTTTTTCCGGTTCCTGTCATTCGTCTACCTCAAACTTGTATCCCATACCCCATACAGTCTTTATATATTCACCTTTATCTCCCATTTTACTTCTGAGCTTCTTAACATGGGTATCAATCGTACGGGCATCTCCAAAGTAGTCATAATTCCATACAGAATTCAGGATCTTTTCTCTGGAAAGTGCGATTCCCTGATTCTCCAGAAAATATGTCAGAAGTTCAAATTCCTTAAAGCTCAGTTCCATAGGCTTACCATCCACAGTAGCCAGATGTGCTGCTTTATCTATAACAATGCCGCCTGCTGAAATCACATCTTCCGGATTATTCTGACCTGTACGTCTCAGAATTGCCTCCACTCTTGCAACAAGGATTTTCGGACTGAATGGTTTAGAGATGTATTCATCTACCCCCAGATCAAATCCAAGAAGCTCATCTCTCTCATCACTTCTTGCAGTCAGCATAATGATCGGAACTTTTGAGTTCTTGCGAATCTCACGGCAAACTTCCCATCCATCCATCTTCGGCATCATGACATCCAGAATGATCAGTGCGATGTCCTTCTCCTCATAAAAGATATCCATGGCTTCTTCACCATTACCGGCTTCCAGTACCTGGAAATTCTTCTTTGTCAGGAAATCCTTTACCAGCTTTCTCATGCGGCTCTCATCATCCACCACCAGGATTTTTAATGTATCCATTTGATCCCCTCCGTTTTTCTTCATTATTTTCCGAAACAGTTTTTACTTTTTATTTATACTGTTTTCCGAGTATTGTTAAAATCCACGACTGTTCAGCGCCTTTACAGCCACAGCGCAAAATCCGGGAAAATCGCCCTCAGCAACAGATTTTATCTTTCATATGGTTACTATAGCAGAGATTTATGTAAGATTTGTGAACATATGACAGAAAAATTATAAGTATTGCTGTTCACAACACCAAATAGCCTCAAATATAAAAATCTTCTTGACAAATTCTGTTTTTATTTCTATACTGTTAATCAGTCGATATATCTTATATAATGAATGATATATCAATATTAAAAAGTGCTTTCGTCTCATCACCAGTGCTGTTTTATGAAAAAACAGCGTTGCAGACTCATTTTCAGGGCTTGTACTGGTTTCGACGGGGGCTTTGAAGTTGGGGAAGCCATCCGCAGACTCCCAGACTGCGTACCAACCGGGAAACTAAATATAAACGCAGACGAACAGTACGCGTTAGCAGCCTAATTGCTGCTCGTCAGCCCTGATGCACTCACACTTCAGGAATCTGACGTCGACCATGTGAGAAACCTTGCCGGGTAAGCTTTGCCCCGGTAGATGTATCATGAAGCTACTAAGGTTGTAAGCCTGTCGGTGGGCGTACATCCAAGGGAATGTTAAAACAGCGACTGTGATGGGAGATGCCTTAATGAATAGGCTTTCGGACGCGGGTTCAATTCCCGCCAGGTCCATAAAAATTCCTTGATTTTATAAGGGCTTTATCTCTTGGTTTTTTAGTAAGCAGGAAGTAAGCAAGCAAGTGTAATCAAGGCATGATAAAGAGTTTATCCACAAAGTGATACTTTACGGATAAGCTCTTTTTTATAGTCTGATTCGCTTACATCATATGTGTAGAAATTTTCATTTACTTCTGGTGTGTTTCCAATCAGGACAGCAGTTGTCACTGAATCTGCACCATTTACACGCATACGTGAATTTAAAGTCCTGCGAATAGCATGTATACTTTTAACCGGAATTTTTGCCTGTTCACATTTATAACGAGCACATTCAGAAATAGATTCTGGTGTACAATGACCTGTGACAGTAGCAAATTACAAATATAAAAAAAGAGTTGCTGCCAGATGGTCAGTGTTGAATATTTTATGTAAATCCACTATAATATAATCAAAAGGGAGCGTGATCGTATGGCTTTACTCAAAGAAGAATCTTATACCATTGAAGATATTTATGCTCTGCCAGATGGCGAAAGAGCTGAACTGATTGACGGACACATCTATTATATGGCACCACCATCGTACAAACATCAGAAACTCGTCATGGAGCTTTCCGCTATCATCCGTAATTATATAAAACAGCACAAAGGAACTTGCGAAGTGCTTCCTGCACCATTCGCCGTATATCTTGATGAAATAAATAATACTTATGTCGAACCAGATATATCTGTGATTTGTGATCCAAACAAACTTGATGATAAAGGATGTAAAGGCGCACCAGACTGGATTATTGAAATTGTATCGCCTGCAAGCAGAAAAATGGATTATCTCCTACGTAACTTTCAAATATCATTCCGCAGGTGTCCGGGAATACTGGATCGTAGATATCGCAAAAACAGAATTACAGTATACAACTTTAATCATGATTATTCCATTGAAGAATATTCGTTCACTGATACTGTAAAAGCTGGAATTTACGAAGATTTATCTATTGATTTCTCAGAAATTAATATCCTGTAAAATCTAAAAAAGTTGGTAATACATCCCTTCTATATAGATTTTACCAACTTTTTATTGTGCTTGTTCCATGGCATATCCGATAGTTTGATTATCAAAACACATCTGGTATTCTTTATGGCGCCAAAGGATTTTAATGATGATATCCTCATCTGCTACCAATCGTCCCACTTTCTTTTGAACAAAAAAAGACACACCATCTCCATAAAAAACATCCACAGGGTAATTCCCTGTGGATGTTTTTATTCACCAAACTGTTGTGCACATTCTTTCAGCATTTCGCGGATTGGCAGATGGTACGGACATCTGGTTTCACATTTGCCGCATT
>ENA-OQCP01000144-OQCP01000144.1-human-gut-metagenome-genome-assembly--contig:-NODE-144-length-28512-cov-2.073172_pt1 | contig 28512 bp, 49 predicted proteins | sample MGYA00242760_ERZ504583 | MGnify/ENA primary metagenome ERZ504583 (study PRJEB26092, sample SAMD00036308) | human gut metagenome | host: Homo sapiens | study: EMG produced TPA metagenomics assembly of...
CGAAAGCGACGCCGAATGCATGAGCGACGAATTTATGCGCGCTTTGCCGAGCGCAGCGTATCGGCGTGGAAAACAGGATTCACGATTTCCGCATCGGCTTTGACAAAATCGCGCCCTATCTGGCGCTGGCCGTGCTGGCGATTTTTGCAATCGCGGTCTTTGTCTCCGTCAAGCTGGCGGGATAACTGCCCGATGCGCTTTTTCTCCATTCTTATTTTTACAGAAAAAGGCCGCTCTTTCTTTTTGAGAAAGAACAGCCTTTTTGATTTTGGGGTTGAATCAGAGGGTGCGGATCACATCGCGGTTCACGCGGCGCAGATACAGCGCGCTGGCCGTCAGCGAAACCAGCTCCGCGATCACGAACGCCCACCACACGCCCGTCACGTCGCCCGTCACCCGGCCGATGGCATACGCGCACGGATGAGCACCACGAGCTGACGAATCAGCGAAATAATCATGGAATACACGCTGAAGCCCAAGCGCCTGAAACACCGAGCCCGCGCCGATGCCGAAGCCCGCCAGCGGGAAGCTGATCGAGATGATGCGCAGCGCCGGAACGCCGAGGCGCAGCATTTCTTCGGATGCGTCGAACAGGCGCAGCAGCTTATCCGGGATGGACTGGAACATCAGCATGCCCACGATCATAATCGCCACCGCCGCGCAGATGGAATACTTGATCGTCTGCCGCATGCGGTCGCCCCTGCGCGCGCCGAAGTTATACGCCACAATCGGCACCGTGCCGTTGTTCAGGCCGAACACCGGCATGAACACAAAGCTCTGGAGCTTGAAATACACGCCGAACACCGCTACCGCCGTGGCGGAGAACGCGATGAGAATCTGGTTCATCAGGAAGGTCATGACCGAGCCGATGGACTGCATCACCACCGACGGAATACCAATGGAGAGGATGCGGCGGATCGTCGCGCCGTGCGGGCGGAAGCCTTCATGCTGATGGAAACCTCCGGTTTTTGCGGATGTTCATCACCAGACCAATCGCCGCCGCGATCCACTGGCCGAGGATGGTGGCATTACGCCGCGCCCGCGCTGCAGGGGAGGCCCGCACATGATGCGCCCGCCGCGCACCGCCCATCTGGCGGCAGCGCTGATCTCCGCTGTGGCTGTCATGGTGCTGACGCTCTGCACAACGCTCTTTCTGCGCAGCTACCGCAATGCGATTGTCGAGGCTGCCCGCACCAACAGCGCTCAGGCCGTCAGTCAGGTCGTGGGGGCAGTCGGCAATTATGTAAACACGATGGAGAGCGCAGTCACCATCGTTATGGGGCATCTGGACGATGCCGAGGAGCCCCGGGATGCGTTTCTGGGCGCGTTCCTGACGGCCCGGCCGAGGTGGCCGCCATCACCGCCTACGATGCGGACGGCGCGCTGCTGAACTGCTGGGCGCAGGACGGCCGCACCCCGAAGGAGGCAATCCTGCGCAACCTTTCGTTTGATCTGACGACCGCCCGCCGTCTGAGTCAGGCTATATCAGTACGCCCCATGTTGAGTCGATCTTTGCGGGGTATTATCCATGGGTCGTTTCCGTTGTCCGCACAGTGCCCGGCACCGCCGAAAAGCGCTGGCTGTCGCTGGACTGAGTTTTACCGAGCTGGCCGCCACCATCAGCAATGTCGGCATCGGCCAGCACGGCTACTGCTACCTGATGGATGAGCGCGGCAATATGGTCTACCACCCGCAGCAGCAGCTTCTCTATGCGGGCTTGAAAAGGAGGAGGCCGGCCGTCTGGCCTGCCTTGGTGACGGCACCTATGTGGAGGATACCGTCATCTACAGTGTCCAGCGCGTGCCGAACAGCCCATGGCGCGTTGTCGGCGTCAGCTACATTGATGAGACCGTCAACGAAAGCTTCTGGCAGATGGTGCGCATCGCGTGGCAACGGCAGCGCTGATCTTTGTGGCGGCGCTGGCGGTGGGCTGGGTGCTGTCCCGCCTGCTGTCCCGCCCGCTCCAGCAGCTGGAGAACGCCATGGAGCAGTTTGAGCAGGATGCCGACTACTTTGTCTTTTGTGCGGTGCGCGGCACGCGGGAGGTGCAGAACCTTTCGGATTCCTTCGGCCACATGGTCGGGCGTATCCAGCGGCTGATGAACACCGTGCGCGAGGAGGAGATCGTCCTGCGTAAGACCGAGCTGAAGGCGCTGCAGGCACAGATCAATCCGCATTTCCTCTACAATACGCTGGATTCCATCGCATGGATGTGCGAGCGCGGCAAAAATGCAGACGCTGTGCAGATGGTCCATGCGCTGGCAAGGCTTTTCCGCATCAGCATCAGCCGCGGCCATGAGCTGATCCCGATCGAGAAGGAACTGCAGCACGCCGAGGCCTACCTGCAGATCCAGAAATACCGCTACAAAAACCAGTTTACCTATCATTTTACGGTGGATGAGGACTGCGTACACTGCCTGTGCAACAAGATCACCCTGCAGCCCATCATTGAAAACGCCATCGTCCATGGGCTGGATCTGATGGTGGACGATGGCCATATCGAGATTACGGTCAGGCCGGACAGGGACGACATCCTGCTGATCGTCAGTGATGACGGTATCGGCATGGAGCCGGAGCAGGTCGCGGCGCTTTTGCAGAATGAGCCGAGCGACCGCACCGGCATCGGCGTCAAGAATGTCAATGACCGGCTGCGCATCTACTTCGGCCCCGGCTATGGGCTGTCCATCGAAAGCGCCCCCTATGAGGCACGACCGTTACCATCCGCACCCCGCGCGTGCCGGAGGACAGGGAGGGCGAGTATGATAAAACGCATTAAAATGCTGCTGCCCGCCGTTTTGGCAGCGCTGCTGCTGGCAGGCTGCGCGGTGCAGCCTGTGGCGGCCACCACGCGCGGTACAGGGTGACGGTCGTTGCCAAATCCCGCGAGTCGGAATTCTGGAAGGCGGTGCTATCCGGGGCCGAGGCCGCCGCGACCGAGTACAATATGCAGCTCACCGTCCTTGCCCCGACAATGAGGAAAATTATGACGCCCAGAATCAGCTGATTGAAAAGGCAGTCGAGGACGGAGCGCAGGCCATCGTGTTTTCTGCCATCGACTACGAGGCAAACGCCGAGGCCATTGATGCAGCAGCTGCCGCGGGTGTGACGATCGTAGGGATCGACTCGGCCGTACATTCCGATCAGGTAGCGGCCTACATCGGGTCCGACAACTACGGCGCCGGGCGGCTGGCGGCCCGCAGCGCACTGGAAGGCACGGAGGGAAAGCTCTGTGTGGGGTTGATCAACTATGAGGTCAACGGCGCCAACGGCCGCGACCGGGAGCAGGTGCCCGCGACACCTTTGCGGACAGCGGCCTCGCTGAGGTCGTTACCTCGATGCAGACCCATCCGAATGCAGCCAGTGCGCACAGCGATGCCCTGCGGATGCTGCAGCAGCACCCCGAGATCAATGTGCTGGTGGCCTTCAACGAGGCCACCGCTGTGGGGGCCGTGCAGGCTGTGCAGGAAATGGGGCGGTCGATGACCTCTGGCTGGTGGCGTTTGACTCCAATGTGCAGACGATCGATGCGCTGCAAAGCGGCGCAGTGGACGCCCTGATCGTGCAGAACACCTACAGCATGGGCTATTTCGGTGTGGAGAGCGCCTACAGGCTGCTGGCAGGGCAGGGCAGCAGTGTGGAAAAATCCAACATTACTGCCGTCCGGGTCATTACCCGGGATAATATGTTTGCCATAGATAAGCAAAAGGCGCTGTTCCCGTTCGGGTGAAATTTGTAGAGGCTTGGCCTCTTTGCGGGCGGATACGGAATCCGCCCCTACACATTTAACAGGCCGAGAATGTGATTCTTTGACAACCTGACCTCCCTCCCAGAGGGAGGTTTTTTGTTTGCAAAAATCTTACAAAATAAAAACAACATGAACCGTTTTGTCACTTTTTGTGGGCCTTCTGCACAAAAAAGGCGGGTTCGGATTGGGAAAAGTGCCCTAAACGGTGAAAATTTCCCCCTTCTGTCGGTGAAATTTCACCTTGTTTTTTGCCCTGCACCCGAGTATTATAATAACTGTCAACAGGGCCCGCACCTCTACCGCGGCCCGAAAAAATCCACTGCAAAAAGAAGGAGAAACTTATCATGAAAAAGTTTGCTGCTCTGGCCGTTGCTGGCTGCATGGCCGTATCCCTCGCCGCTTGCGGCGGCTCCGCTTCCGCCCCCGCTTCCAGCGAGGCTGCCTCTACTGAGTCCGCCGCTACCTCTGCTGCCGAGAGCGCAGCTGAGAGCGTTACCGAGACCACTCAGCGGTAAGGTCGGCGTCTGCATCTACAAGTTCGACGATGCCTTCATGACCACCTACCGTAATGCTCTGCAGGAGATCCTCGAGGCAAGGGCTACGAGTCACCATCGTCGACGGCAACAACGACCAGGCCAAGCAGAACGAGCAGATCAACACCTTCATCACCCAGGGCGTTGACGCACTGATCATCAACCCCGTTATGACCTCCGCTGCCGACCAGATCATCTCCACCGTCAAGGGTGCCGATGTTCCCACCGTCCTGATCAACCGTGAGCCCACCGCCGATCAGATGTCCGCTTACGACAAGCTGGTCTATGTTGGCTGCGACGCCGCTCAGTCCGGCACCTTCCAGGGCGAGCTGATCCTCGACACCGAGAACAAGGGCGACATCAACGGCGACGGCAAGGTTTCCTACATCATGATCCAGGGCGACCCCGAGAACATCGACGCCCAGCTGCGTACCGAGTACTCCGTCAAGGCTCTGACCGATGCCGGCGTTGAGGTCGAGCAGCTCGACCTGCAGCGCGGTGACTGGGACCGTAACAAGGGTCAGGAGATCTGCCAGAACGACCTCGCCAAGTTCGGCGACCAGATCGAGGTTGTCTTCTGCAACAACGATGACATGGCTATCGGCGCTCTGCAGGCTATTCAGCTGCCGGCCGTACCGTCAACAAGGACATCTACCTCGTTGGTGTTGACGCTCTGGACGCTGCCAAGAACGAAGTTGCCAACGGCAACATGACCGGCACCGTTCTGAACGATGCTAAGGGTCAGGCTACGCAGGCTGTTGCTTCCATGGAGGAGCTGCTGGGCGGCAAGACCTTCGAGGCCGAACACCAGAGCGTCTATGTTGACTACGTCAAGGTCACTCCCGACAACGTTAAGGACTTCCAGTAATTTGACGAAAGCCACAGCTTAAACCAGAACAATCGGGGTGCGTGTGCGCAGGCGCACGCACCCTTTTCATGAAAAGGTTACAAAAGATTAAAGGGGGCCAGCGAATTGTCAGAGTACCGCTTGGAGATGTGTGATGTCGTCAAGACGTTCCCCGGCGTCAAGGCACTGAATCACGCACAGCTGAAATTGAAACCCGGCACCGTCCATGCGCTGATGGGAGAGAACGGCGCGGGCAAGTCTACCTTGATGAAGTGCATGTTTGGTATCTACCACATGGACGAAGGCAAGGTCATTTATGAGGGACAGGAGGTCCAGATCAAGGGACCTCTGGATGCACTGAACCGCGGCATTGCGATGGTGCATCAGGAGCTGCAGCCCATCCCGGAGCGTTCCATCGGCGAGAATATCTACGTCGGGCGCTACCCAACCAAGAAATACGGACCTGTCACCGTCATCGACCACGACAAGATGTACGAGGATGCGGCCAAGGTCTTAAAGGAAGTCCACCTGAATTATGATCCGCACGCAAAGCTCGGAACCTTGAGCGTCTCCCAGATGCAGCTGGTTGAGATCGCCAAGGCGGTCTCCGCAGACTGCAAGGTGCTGATCCTCGACGAGCCGACCTCCTCGCTGACGGCGGCCGAGGTCGAGGCGTTGTTCACCATCGTGGACGAGCTGCGCGCCAAGGGCGTCTCCATCGTCTACATCAGCCACAAGATGGACGAAATTCTTCGCATCAGCGACGAAGTCACAATCATGCGCGACGGCCAGTACATCGGCACCTGGGAGGCCAAGGAACTGACCACCGATATGATCATCACCAAGATGGTCGGACGTGAGCTGTCGAACCTCTACCCGCCGCGCTCGAATACGCCCGGTGAGGTCGTGTTTGAGGTCAAGGACTTCACATCCATCAACCCCAAGAGCTTCCGTCACGTCAACTTCACGTCCGCAAGGGCGAGATCCTCGGCGTTGCGGGTCTGGTCGGTGCCCAGCGCACCGAGCTGATGGAGGGTCTGTTCGGTCTGCGCTGCCACACGTCGGCACCATCACCTATAAGGGCAAGGAACTGACCATCAACCAGCCGCAGGACGCCATCAAAAACGGCATCGCCATGCTGACCGAGGACCGCCGCGCCACCGGTATTCTGGGTGTGCTTTCCATTGCGGATAACGTCTCCATTGCATCGCTGAACAAGTATCTGATCGGCGGCATCATGCTGGACGACAACAAAATCGAAAAGCTCGTGCAGGATAATGTCGCCAAGCTGTCCATCAAGACGCCGTCCTCCAAAACGCAGATTCAATCGCTGTCCGGCGGTAACCAGCAGAAGGTGCTGATCGCCCGCTGGCTGGCCAACGACCCCGATGTTTTCATCATGGACGAGCCGACCCGCGGCATCGACGTTGGTGCAAAGTATGAAATTTACTGCATCATCGCCGAGATGGCCAAACAGGGCAAGAGCATCATCATGATCTCCTCCGAAATGAGCGAGCTGATCGGTATGTCTGACCGCATCATGGTCATGTGCGATGGCCGCTGCACCGGCTTTATCGACGGTGATAAGGCGAACCAGGAGAACATCATGACGCTGGCTACCCAGTTTGAATAAGGAGGAATCCGAAAATGGAGAAAAAATTCAACTTTAAAAAATTCCTGTCCAATAACGCGATCATTATTCTGATCATTTTGCTGGCCCTCTTCGTCGGCTGCACGACCCAGAACTTCTTTACCGAGACAAACGGCAAAAACCTGCTGCTGAACGTCGCCCCGCGTTTCATCATCGCCTGCGGCGTTTCGGGATGCCTGATTACCAAGGGCACTGACCTGTCCGCCGGCCGTCAGGTCGGCCTGGCCGCCTGCTTCTCCGCCATGCTGCTGCAGAGCGTTGACTACTCTGCCCGCATGCTGCCCTGGCTGCCCGATATTCCGTGGCCCGTGGCCTCGTCATCGTCATGGCGATCATGGCCTGCTTCGGTGCCATCAACGGCTGCATTATCGCATTCCTGAAGGTTCCTCCTTTCATCGCTACGCTGGGCATGCAGACCATCGTCTACGGCCTGTGCTCCGTCATCACCAACAACCAGCCCATGGGCGGTTACAAGCAGAGCTACCTGACCGTTGCCAGCGGTACGCTGGGCCCCATCCGTTCCTGGCCATCTTTGCGCTGATCGTCGGCATCTTCTTCTGGTTCCTGTACAATAAGACCCGTCACGGCAAGTACATGTACGCCATCGGCGGCAACGAGAACGCCGCTCAGGTTGCCGGTGTCAACGTCACCGCGTCCTGATCCGCATCTACATCCTGGCCTCCTGCATGTATGCTCTCGGCGGCTTCCTCGTCGGCGCAAAGGCCGGCGGCGCTTCCACCAACACCGGCAACGGCTATGAGCTGGAAGCTATCGCAGCCTGCACCATCGGCGGCGTTCCACCAACGGCGGCGTCGCAAGGTCTCCGGCGTTCTGGTCGGCGTTCTGGTCTTTGAAGTCCTGAAGATCTGCCTGCAGTTCCTCGGCGTCGACCCCGCCTACACCTACATTGCACAGGGCCTTGTCATCGTCATCGCCGTTGCCCTTGACCTGCGCAAGTATCTGGCGAAGAAGTAACCTATGGGCGAAGAAAAGACTACTCCCGAGACCGAGAAGAAACCCGACCGCCCCGACCGCAGCCAGCTGAATGCCTTTGAAAATTTCTACGAGAATTTCCGCAAGGTTCCGCTGAAATACATCGACATCTTTATCGGCGTCTGTGTTGCTGCTCTGGTCATCGTAGTGCTGGTCGGCATTCTCAAGAGTAAGGGGATACTGTAAAAAAGAAGCACCGTTCACGGAGAAAAATCTCTGTGAACGGTGCTTTTGTTTGTGCTTTAGCAGAGTTGTAGGGACCGCACATGTGCGGCCTGCAACCTTGCCTTTACAGCGCGGCGGCCTTCTAGCGAGAGGCGGATATGGAATTTGCCCCTATTATTTTTGATCGCCTTTTTCTTCTTTCGCACACTGTACCCAAAGCTGCCCAGCTTGCGGCCCAGCGCCAGATAATCGCCGTGGCTGTACACAATGAGCTTCGCCTTGTTCAGGCAGAGCTTGCCGCTCTCATCAAGCAGCCGCTCGTCCACATCTACGGCCACACATTCGGCCAAAAACAGGTCGTGGCTGCCCAGCGGAATGACCTGTGTGACCTTGCACTCAAGGTTTACGGGGCTTTCCTCGACAAGCACGGTGCCGACCTTGGCGGCAGGCGCAGCGGTAAGGTGCATGGCGGCGAACTTATCCACATCGCGGCCGCTCTTGACGCCGCACCAGTCGATGGCACGGACAAGGCTCTCGGTGGGCAGGTTCACAACGAACTCGCCGCTCTCCTTAATTAAATGGTGGCTGTACCGCTCGGGCCGCACACTGATGGACAGCATCGGCGGCTGGGTGCAGATTGTGCCTGTCCAGCCCACGGTGATCAAATTCGGCTTTTCGGGGCTGCCGCAGCTGACCAGCACCGGCGGCTCCGGGTTCAGCAGGGTAGACCCCTTCCATACCTGACGGCTCATTGTGCGTCCTCCTTGATCTCACCGAAATTCGGCGTTGCTTCGCTGATGATGTAGCGCGGGCGATGCTTTGTTTCCAGATAGATCTTGCCGATATACTCCCCGATGACACCCAGACAGATAAGCTGTACGCCCGATACAAAGCAGATGATGCTGGTCATAGACGCCCAGCCGGAGACGGTAAGCCCCAGCGCGGCTCGATGACAGCCCACAGCACGCCGATAAAGCTGACCAATGCCACAAAAACGCCGAAGCCTGTAATGAAGCGGATTGGCTTTGTGGACAGGCTGGTGATGCCGTCAAAGGCCAATGCCAGCATTTTGGAGAGCGGATAGTGGCTTTCGCCTGCAATGCGCTCGTGGCGCTCATAGGTCACGCAGGTGGATTTAAAGCCGACCAGCGGCACCATGCCGCGCAAAAACAGGTTGACCTCCCGGAACTTGGCAAACTCCTCCAGCACGCGGCTGCTCAGCAGGCGATAGTCCGCATGGTTGAATACGACCTCCGCACCCATGGCATTCAAGATTTTGTAGAAACTCTCGGCGGTAAAGCGCTTGAAAAAGGTGTCGGTGTCGCGTTTGCTGCGCACACCGTACACAACATCACAGCCGTCACGGTAGGCGTCCACCATGTCGTCCATGGCGTTGATGTCGTCCTGACCGTCACAGTCGATGGAGATGGTGATGTCGCAGCGGCTCTTGGCTCCATCAGCCCGGCCAGCACGGCGTTCTGGTGGCCGCGGTTGCGGCTCTGGCAGATGCGACATAGTGCGCATCGCGCGCGGCCAACTCATTGATGATCTCCCATGTGCGGTCCTTGGAGCCGTCATTTATAAACAGGACCCGGCTGTCAGGCTGATTTTGCCTGCAGCGGTCAGATCGGTGAGCTTTTGCAGGAACATCGGCGCGGTGATGGGCAGAACCTCCTGCTCGTTGTAGCAGGGGATGACGATATACAGGATGGGACAGGTGCGGTCATTCATAGCATAAAACCTCAGAATATAATGGTGGCAGGCGGCAGGGTCACGGGCAGGCCGCGCGCAGCCGCTCCGGGTCAGGCAGCTTAAAGCTGCCGCGGAACAGCTCGATCAGCCCCTCCTCCTGCATACGGCTCAATTCGCGGGAGAGCGCGCTGCGGTCGCAGTTCAAAAAGGCGGCCAGCTCGGTGCGGCTCATGGCGGTGGTAAAGGTGTCGGCCCCGCAGCGCTCGCGCTGCTCCAGCAGCCACATGCAGATGCGCCCGCGCAGGCTCCTGCAGCAGATCAGCTCCAACCGGCGGTCCAGCGCAAAATATTTGTCGCTGATGGTTTCAAGCCAGTTCTGCAGCAGCTTTAAATGCGCACTGTGCAGGGCTGCGCAGGGGCGCAGCAGCGCTTCACATGGCAGGTATAGGATCAGGCAATGCTCGGCGGCAGAGACATTGACGGGGCTGCGGCTGCGCCCGCCGGCCAGTACATCGGCAAACACGCCGCCCGGCCCCATGTGGGCGATAACCAACGTGCCGCCGTCAGCCAGCGGCTTGCTGGCCGTGATGGCACCCTCCAGCACAAGGCCGAGCTCGTGGGTTTCGTACCCGGCCATCAGCAGCAGCTCGCCCTTGGCGTAGCGGCGCACCCGCGGGGCAAAGCAGGCCATCAGCGTGTCCAGTTCCGCATCGGACAGGCCGCGCAAAAGGCTGGTGCTGCGCATGATCTCATAGTAGGGTGTGTAGTCCATACGGCTCCTTGCGTGGGTTACAAAAGGGTTTCCTGTTGCCGGTGCAACAGACAATTCATCTGTATTATAGTATAGTAAGGCCGCAAAAGCAACAAGGAGGATAAGATTTTTATGAAACTGAAACGCGTTTTCGCCGCTGTGACGGCGTTTGCTATGTGTGCCGCTCTGGCAGGCTGCGGTGCGGAAGGGGCCGTGAGCGAGTCTGCTGCCGAATCCGCTGTGGAATCTGCCGTGGAGGCCGCACCGGAAACCGAGGAAACCGCCGATGCCGCCGCGACCGAAGCCGCCCTGCGCATCGCGGGCCTGAAAGGCCCCACAACGATGGGACTTGTCAACCTGATGAGCGATGAAGTCGCATCCAGCTATGATTTCACGATGTACGGTGCAGCCGATGAGATCGTTCCGCTGCTGGTCAAGGGGGAGCTGGATGCCGCCGCTGTGCCTGCCAACTTGCCGCCACGCTGTACAACAAGACGAACGGCGCGGTGGAGGTTGCCTGCATCAACACGCTGGGCGTGCTCTACATTGTCGAGAACGGCGATACCGTCAACTCGGTCGGGGATCTCAAGGGGCAGACCATTGTCACGACCGGCAAGGGTGCCACCCCTGAGTATGTCCTGCGCTATGTCCTGAGCGAGAACGGCATCGACCCCGACAAGGATGTCACGCTGGAATACACCAGTGAGGCCACCGAGGCCCTGAGCAAGGTGCAGGCGGGTGAGGCGACCATCGCCATGCTGCCCCAGCCCTTTGTCACCAGTGCGCTGTCTCAGGTCGAGGGTCTGCGCGTTGCGTTGGATATGAACGAGGAATGGCAGAAGGTTGCCGGTTCCAAACTCGTTACCGGTGTTCTGGTCGTCCGTAAGGATGCTGTCGAGAATGACCCCGAAGCGTTTGCCGCTTTCATGGACGGCTATAAGGCCAGCGTTGAGGCCGCCAACAACGATGTCGAGGTACGGCAGCCCTCTGCGAGCAGTATGGTGTTGTCGCCAAGGCTGCACTGGCCCAGAAGGCGCTGCCGCAGTGCAACATCGTCTTTGAAACGGGTGACGAGATGAAGAACGACCTTGCGACCTACTTCAATGTTCTGTATGCCGCCGACCCCGCCAGCGTGGGAGGCACCCTGCCGGCGGATGACTTCTACTATGTCGACTAAATTCCATTTGCATGCCCCTGTGCGGGCGATGCAAGCATCCGCCCCTACAGACGCCGTTATGGCAAAAAGCCGCCGCCATCCTCGCATGGGTTGCAATTTGGCAGCTTGCCGCTGCGGGTCTGGGGCATGGCGGGCTCTTTCTGGCCACGCCCTTGCAGACACTGGGGGCGCTGGCAGCACTGGCGCTACCGCCGCGTTCTGGCAGCGCATCGTGTTCAGTGCGCTGCGCATATTGGCGGGCTTTCTGCTGGCAGCAGCGGGCGGCTTGCTGCTCGGTGCAGCAGGGGCACGCTGGCATTGGGTGCGGGTATTCATTGACCCTGCCATGCAGCTTATACGCGCCATGCCGGTGGCCAGCTTTGTCATTCTGGCACTGCTGTGGGTGCGCAGTGCGAATCTTTCCGTCATCGTCAGCTTTACCCATGTGCTGCCGGTGGTCTATGCGGGGGTGCTGGCCGGCATCGCCGACACAGACACGAAACTGCTGGAGATGGCACAGGTCTACCGCCTGCCGCTGTCTGCGCGGCTGCGGTATATCTGGCTGCCGGGCGTTTTCCCGTCCTTCTGTGAAAGCTGCATCGCTGCAATGGGCATGTGCTGGAAGAGCGGCGTCTCTGCCGAGGTCATCGGCCTGCCGGATCATTCGGTCGGCGATGCGCTCTACCGCGCCAAGATTACGCTGTCCACGCCGGACGTGTTCGCATGGACGCTGGTGATCGTGCTGCTGTCGGCGGCACTGTCTGCGGCGGCAGCCCGGCTGCTGCGCACGGCAAAAATGCGCCTCTGCGGGGAGGTACAGGCATGAGCATTGTGATACGGAACCTCTGCAAACGCTTTGGCGATACGCCTGTTCTGCAGGATTTTACATGGACGGTCGATGGCCCGGCAGTGCTGATGGGACGCTCCGGCTGCGGGAAAACAACGCTGCTGCGCATCCTGATGGGGCTGGAAGCACCGGATTCCGGCACTGTCACGGGCGTTGAGAGGCCCGCTGTCGTCTTTCAGGAGGACCGCCTCTGCCCGCAGCTGACCGCTGCTGCCAATCTAGTGCTGACCGGCCATGGGCTGACGCAGCAGGAGGCAGAGCGGGAGCTGCGCACACTCGGCTTTACCGATGCGGAGCTGGCACTGCCTGCGACGCGGCTCTCCGGCGGGCAAAAACGGCGCACTGCGCTGCTGCGGGCGCTGCTCTGCCGTGATGCACAAACGCTGCTGCTGGACGAGCCCTTCACCGGCATGGACGCCGAGCTTGTAGCCGATGCCGTCAACGCCACAAAGCGGTTGGCAGGGCGCGCCCCACGATTCTCGTCACCCATGACCGTGCTGCTGCCGAGCTGCTCGGCTGGCCGGTAAAGGAAGTATAAAAAGCACGACCACGCGAAAAAATATCGCGTGGGCGTTTTTTATATCAACTCTGTCAGAATCGCGTTCTGCACGACCATCCCGGCGGGGGTCAGCCGGAAGCTGCTGCCCTCCCACACGGCGTAGCCGTGGGTGACGCACTGGCGCATAAATGCCTGCTGCGCGGCGGTGAAATGCCCGCCGCGCCGCGCATATTCTTCTAAATCCAGACCGCGGGTCAGCCGCAGCTGCATCAAAAGGTAATCCTCGGCAGTGCAGTCACCCTCGATTTCCTCATGGATCGTGCCGTCAATAAACCCCTGCACATCCCCGGGCCAGAACCGCCGCACATTATCCACGCAGCTGTGGGCTGCCGGGCCGATGCCGCGGTACGGCTCGCAGTTCCAGTACAGCAGGTTGTGCCGCCCTTCGTGCCCGGGGCGGGCAAAGTTGCTGATCTCGTACTGATGATAGCCTGCGGCCTCCAGCTGCCGCACGGCGTACAGGTAAAAATCTGCGGCGGCATCGGCATCGGGCAGGCCGGCGGGCGGGTTGCGGTAAAATGCCGTGCCCGGCTCTACTTTTAATAGGTAGGCGGAAATGTGGGTGCAGCCGCCGTTCTGCAGCAAGGCCAGTGTGCGGTCAAATTCGGCGTTTGTATACTGCGGCAGCGCCAGCATGATGTCCCCGCAAATATCGGGGAAACCGGCCTCCTGCGCCCATGCCAGCGCCGGGCGGCCCCGGCAGCTGTGTGGGTGCGGCCCAGCCGCTGCAGCTGTGCGTCATCGGCGCTCTGCACGCCGAAGCTGATGCGGTTCACCCCGGCCTGCCGAAAGCCAACCAGTGTTTCGGGTGTCACCACATCGGGGTTGGCCTCCAGCGTGATCTCGGCACCGGGCAGGGGGTCAGCAGCCTGTATCAGGGTGCTGACCTGCCCCGCGGAAAGCAATGCAGGGGTGCCGCCGCCAAAGTACAGGGTGTCGGGCCGGCGGGTGTTTTTGGCAAGCTCCCGCAGCAGGGCGTCTACATACGCCTGCGGCACGCCGCGCGCCCCCGGTGCTGAGTAAAAATCACAGTATCGGCATTTTGACCGGCAGTAGGAATATGAATGTAAATGCCAAACGGCTCGTTTCTGGACATAATGCACCTTTTGTATTATGGATTTCACAATTCTGTGATGATTTGCTATCAAAATACCTGTATAATACATCATAAAGAAAGGAGATTGCAACTATGAATCGCAATTATTCTACTATTTCTTATGCGGAAAGCCCGTTTGGGACCCTTTCCGAGTTTATGTCCAAGAGCTTCGGCTGGATGTTTGCGGGTCTGCTGGTCACCTTTGCGGTCGGCATCGGCGCGGTGATGACGGGGCTGATTTATCCGCTCATCAACTCCGGTCTGTTTATTCTGACCTCCATTGCCGAGCTGGTGCTGGTGTTTACGCTGTCTGCCCGGGTGCAGAAGCTGCAGCCCTCGACTGCCACGGGAATCTTCTTCGGCTATGCGGTGCTGAACGGTCTGAACCTGAGTGCAATTTTTCTGGTGTATGACTACGGCAGCCTGATCCTTGCGTTTCTGGTCGGTGCGGTATATTTCGGCGTTATGGCCGTGTACGGCAATGTCACCAACCGTGATCTGACCGGCTGGGGACCCAAGCTGATGGGCGGTCTGATCGCGCTGATCGTCTGCTCTCTGGTGGGCGGCCTGTTCGCGGCCTTCGGTATGAGCTTCGGCGTCATGGATCTGGTGCTCTGCGCGGTGGGGCTGTTGATCTTCATGGGTCTGACTGCCTATGACACCCAGATGCTCAAATACTACTACTCTTATTTCGGCGGCGATGCGGCAATGCTGCACAAGGCCTCCATCATCGGTGCCCTGAATCTCTATCTGGACTTCATCAACATCTTCCTGTATATCCTGCGTATGCTGGGCCGCAGAAACAACGATTAAAAAAGTCAAAAAGTTTTTTGCAAAAACCTGTTGACAATCCACGACAGCTTTGCTATAATAACAACCGTCGTCAGGAGCGAACGGCACTGACGGCGGCCAGCATGGGGGATTAGCTCAGCTGGGAGAGCGCTTGCATGGCATGCAAGAGGTCACCGGTTCGATCCCGGTATTCTCCACCACAAAGACCCGACAGAGATTTCTGCCGGGTCTTTTTTTGTTGCACATATCCGCTTGCATGGGTGAAAACCGCGCCTGCAGGAGAAATTTTCAAAAACCCCTTGCAATTTGCGCCGGGGTATGGTACTATACTAAGGCAATACACACGCATTGCGCTGTTTTTTTGTGCCTTTTTTGCGGTAACACGTCGAAAGGGTTAGAAAACAGAAACCCCGCAGTGCGGAGGGTACAAACTAAATTTTTTGGAGGAAACAAACAATGGCAGTCGTATCTATGAAACAGCTTCTCGAGGCCGGTGTCCACTTCGGCCACCAGACCCGCCGCTGGAACCCCAAGATGGCTAAGTACATCTTCACCGAGCGCAATGGTATCTACATCATTGACCTGCAGAAGACCGTGAAGAAGCTCGATGAGGCTTACAACTTCGTCCGCGACACCGCTGCTCAGGGCGGCGAGATCCTGTTCGTCGGCACCAAGAAGCAGGCTCAGGAGTCCATCCGTGACGAGGCTACCCGCTGCGGCATGCACTATGTCAACGCTCGCTGGCTGGGCGGCATGATGACCAACTTCCGCACCATCCGTAAGCGCATCGACCGTATGGAGCAGCTCAAGACCATGCAGGAGGACGGCACGTTCGATCTGCTGCCCAAGAAGGAAGTTGTCAAGCTCGAGCTCGAGATGGCCAAGCTGGACAAGTATCTGGGCGGCGTCAAGAACATGAAGGCCCTGCCGAAGGCCATGTTCATCGTTGATCCTCACAAGGAGCGCATCGCTGTCTCCGAGGCCCGCAAGCTGAACATCCCCATTGTTGCTATCGTTGATACCAACTGCGATCCCGATGAGATCGATTATGTCATCCCCGGCAACGACGACGCTATCCGCGCTGTCAAGCTGATCTCCGGTGCCATGGCCAGCGCTGTGCTGGAGGCAAGCAGGGCGTTCAGGACGCTCCCGCCGCCGAGACCAAAGAGGATTGATTTACTCCCTACAATTCAGAAAGGACATTGAGCACTATGGCTATTTCTGCAAAAGACGTTATGGAGCTGCGTAAGCAGACCGACTGCGGCATGATGGAGTGCAAGAAGGCACTGACTCAGGCTGACGGCGACTTCGAGAAGGCTATCGAGATCCTGCGCGAGCAGGGTCTGGCTGCAGCCAACAAGAAGGCTGGCCGTATCGCCGCCGAGGGCATGGTCTATGCCGTTTCCTTCGACAACTGCGCTGTTGTCGTTGAGGTCAACGCCGAGACCGACTTCGTCGCCAAGAACGACAAGTTTGTTGACTTCACCAAGAATCTGGCCAAGGTTGTTGCTGACGAGAACCCCGCCGATGTTGAGGCCCTGATGGCCTGCAAGATGGGCGACGGCACGGTTGACGATGCCCTGAAGGCTCTGATCCTCGTCATCAAGGAGAACATCAAGGTTCGCCGCTTTGCCCGCTATGAGGCCACTGCGCTGCCTATGTCCATGGCGGCGGCACCCACGGCGTCATCGTCAAGTTCGAGACCTCTGACGATGTCGCTGCCAAGCCCGAGTTCGCTGCCTTCGGCAAGGACATCGCCATGCAGGTCGCTGCTGCTAACCCCAGCTACCTGAACGAGTCCGATGTGCCCGAGGACGTTTTGGCCAAGGAGAAGGAGATCGTTCTGGCTCAGATGGCCAACGATCCCAAGACTGCCAACAAGCCCGACGCTATCAAGGAGAAGATGGCCATCGGCAAGCTGGGCAAGTTCTACAAGGAAGCCTGCCTGGTCGATCAGGCCTTCATCAAGGACGGCGGCATGGACGTCAAGAAGTACGTTGCCGACACCGCGAAGGCTCTGGGCGGCGACATCAAGATCGCTTCCTTCACCCACTTCACCAAGGGCGAGGGTCTGGAGAAGCGCAACGAGGACTTCGCTGCTGAAGTTGCTGCTGCCATCAAGGCTAATCTAACCGCATAATTCCGGCCGCCTGCGCGTTTGCGCGGGCGGTTTTTTGATTGGCGAGTGCCATGGAAAAGCGGCAAAATGCTTCATCACTGCCCATATTGCCTGATTTGGTGAAGGGGAAAGCATAAAAAATCCCCGGACCGTGATTGCAGCGGTTCGGGGAATTTTTTATACATAATAAAAAGGGACAGGCAGCGAGTTACTGCTCGCGGAAGGTCAGCTGATCATCGGTCATGCTGTCGACGATCGCAAGGCTGGCCAGCTTGTAACCGGCAGCACGCAGCTCGGCACCGCCCGCTGGAAGCCTTCTCGATGCAGATGCCAATGCCGCCCACGGTGGCGCCCGCTTGGGCGCAGACATCCAGCAAGCCCTTCATGGCCTTGCCGTTGGCAAGAAAGTCGTCCAGAATCAGCACCTTGTCAGCAGGGGAGAGGAACTTCTTGGCAAGGGTGATATCGTAATCACGGCCGTAGGTATAAGAATGTACGGTGGAAGTGTAAACATCGCCGTCGATGTTCTTGCTCTTGGCCTTCTTGGCAAAGACCACCGGCACATTGAAATGCCGGGCTGTCATGCAGGCGATGGCAATGCCGGATGCCTCAATGGTGAGGATCTTGTTGATGCCGTCGTTTTTGAAAATGCGATAGAACTCCTCACCGATCTTATCCAGCAATTCAACATCCAGCTGGTGGTTCAGAAAGCAGTCGACTTTGAGAACATTACCGGGACGAACCTGTCCCTGCTCCATAATACGCTCCTCCAGAAGTTTCATCTGCGCTGATGCCCCTTTCACAAATCCGAGTTTCATTCTATTATGACAAATTCTGCGGTGTTTTTCAAGTCTTTTACATAAAAAAGCTGCGCTAAAATGTCAATAGGTAAAGTTGATAATATTTTGTAATACAAATTTGTGAAAATCCCCCATAAAGGCGGGAATTTGACAGCGGAACACTGTTGAATTGCATTATTGCATTTTTGTGAACAAAAGATTATAATTTAGTCAATGAAACGGCAGGGGTTGTGCGAACCCATTACTGTCGCTTGCATATCAGGAGGGAATGTACATATGAAAAAACTCGTTAGCTCTGTGCTCGCAGCCTCTATGGTCATGAGCCTGGCCGCCTGCGGCTCCACCGCATCTACCGACAGCGCAGCAGATTCTTCCGCTGCCTCCGCTGCTTCTTCCGCTGCTACCACTGAGGCAGCAGGTGAGGGCTCCGGCGCTTATACCGGCACCCCCATCAAGATCGGCGGCATTGGCCCTGTTACCGGCGGCGCCGCCATCTACGGTCAGGCCGTTAAGAACGCCGAGGAGCTGGCCGTCAAGGAGATCAACGCCGCCAACGGCAGCGATGTCTTTGAGTGGAAGTTCGAGGACGATGAGCATGACGCCGAGAAGAGCGTCAACGCCTACAACACCCTGAAGGACTGGGGCCTGCAGGTTCTGGCCGGCCCTGTCACCACCACCCCGTCCATTGCCGTTGCCGCCGAGACCGCCAATGACAACCTGTTTATGATGACGCCTTCCGCTTCTGCGCCCGCTGTTATCGAGAGCGGCGACAATGTGTTCCAGATCTGCTTTACCGACCCCAACCAGGGCGTTGCCTCCGCAGATTATATCGCAGAAAACAAGCTCGGCACCAAGGTCGGCATCATCTATGACTCCTCCGATGCCTATTCTTCCGGTATTTATGAGAAGTTCAAGGCCGAGGCCGATGTCAAGGGGCTGGAGATCGTTGCCGCAGAGGCCTTCACCGCTGACAACAAGTCTGACCTGTCCACGCAGGTTGCCAAGTGCCAGCAGGCCGGTGCTGATCTCGTATTCCTGCCCATCTACTATCAGGAGGCTTCTCAGATCCTGATTGCCGCCAACAAGAGCGGCTATGCGCCTGTCTTCTTCGGCTGCGACGGTATGGACGGCATCCTGACCATTGAGGGCTTTGACACCTCTCTGGCCGAGGGTCTGATGCTCCTGACCCCGTTCGCTGCAGACGCACAGGATGAAAAGACGCAGGCCTTTGTCTCCGCTTACAAGGAGGCCTACGGGTGACACCCCGAACCAGTTCGCTGCCGATGCTTACGATGTCGTCTACGCCATCTATCAGGCTGCGGTTGCCGGCGGCATCAACGGCGACATGGATGCCTCTGACGTCTGCGATGCTCTCAAGGCTCAGTTCACCAGCATGACCTTTGACGGTCTGACCGGCGATGGCATGACCTGGGATGCCTCCGGTGCGGTTTCCAAGGCTCCTAAGGCTGTTGTGATCAAGGACGGCGCTTACGCAGCTATGTAACCCGCTGCGGCACAGGTAAACTGATTATTTCGTTGCCAGGGGGGACTGCCGGACATAAGGTTCGGCAGCTCCCTCTTTTTTATTATTACGGCATCGAGCATTTTCTGCAAAAACATTTGTTTTTTGAGGAAAAACAACAAAAGCCATTGTTTTGGCGATGGATTTGTGCTACTATGAACTCATATTTTCCTGTGCGCTTGCGGCAAACAACAATCGGCAGGGGAGAAAAATAGAGTGAGGTGTATTACGCAATGCAGTTTTTATCCTATCTGATCAACGGCATCAGTCTGGGCAGTGTCTACGCATTGATCGCACTGGGCTATACCATGGTCTACGGCATTGCCAAGATGTTGAACTTCGCACACGGCGATGTCATCATGATCGGCAGCTATGTTGTCTTTTTTGCCTTCGGCTCTGCAGGCATGAACGGTGCTGGCCATCGTCCTGTCGATGGTGGTCTGCACGCTGCTCGGCGTCACGGTAGAGCGCATCGCCTACCGCCCCCTGCGCGAGGCTCCGTCTCTGGCTGTCCTGATCACGGCAATCGGCGTCAGCTATCTGCTGCAGCAGGTGGCCCAGCTGGCCTGGACCTCCAACCCCAAGAGCTTTACCTCCGTTGTCGCCGGTCTGAAGCCGATCAGCCTCTTTGACGGGCAGCTGACCATCTCGGTTGAAACGGTTGTGACGATCATTGCCTGCGTTGTCATCATGGCGGTGCTGATCTGGTTCGTCAACAACACCTCCGCCGGTCATGCCATGCTTGCCGTGTCCGAGGATCGCGGCGCTGCCCAGCTGATGGGCGTCAATGTCAACGCAACGATCTCGCTGACCTTCGCCATCGGCTCTGCGCTGGCGGCTGTGGCCGGTGCGCTGCTCTGCTCCTCCTATCCGACGCTGCAGCCCACACCGGTGCCATGCCCGGCATCAAGGCGTTCGTGGCAGCGGTTTTCGGCGGCATCGGCTCGATCCCGGGCGCGTTTCTGGGCGGCATCCTGCTGGGTATCATCGAGAACCTGAGCAAGGCCTATATTTCGACGCAGCTGTCCGATGCTATCGTTTTTCTGGTGCTGGTCGTGGTGCTGATCGTCAAGCCTACCGGCCTGCTGGGCAAGAAAGTCAATGTGAAGGTTTGAGGTGGCAGCTATGTTGAAAAATATGAAGAAGTCCACCAAGAGCAATCTCGTCACGCTGAGCATCGTGGTCGGCTTTTATATCTTTATCCAGATTCTGGGCGGGGTGGGACTGCTGACCAACTCCTTCTCCGGCCAGTTGGTGCCCATCTGTGCCTATGTCATTCTGGCGGTCTCGCTGAACCTGACTGTCGGCATCCTTGGTGAGCTGAGTCTCGGCCATGCGGGCTTCATGAGCGTGGGTGCCTTCTCCGGCACGCTGGTCTATGTGGTGCTGCACGAAACTGCACCGCAGCCGCTGGCAATGCTGCTGGCTTCGTGTCGGCGGTGTGGTGGCTGGTCTGTTCGGCTTCCTTGTCGGCATCCCCGTTCTGCGCCTGTCTGGTGACTATCTGGCCATCGTGACGCTGGCTTCGGTGAGATCGTCAAGAATGTTATGAACGCCTGCTACCTTGGTCTGGATTCCCGCGGACTGCACTTCTCGCTCAAGGATTCTGCCTCACTGAACCTTGAGGCGGACGGCAAGGTCCTTATCAACGGCGCCATGGGCATTACCGGCATCAAAAAGCGTCCACCTTCACCATCGGCATCGTGCTGGTCATCATCACGCTGCTGGTCATCCTCAATCTCGTCAACTCCCGCGCGGCCGTGCCATTACGGCCATCCGTGACAATGAGATCGCCGCCCGCTCGGTCGGCATCCCCATCACGAAGTACAAGCTCATGGCCTTTGTGACCTCCGCTGTCTTTGCGGGCGTGGCGGGCGTATTGTACGCGCTGAATTATTCCTCTCTGGTCGCAAAAAAGTTCGATTACAACACCTCCATCCTGATTCTGGTGTTTGTCGTTCTGGGCGGCATCGGCAGTCTGCGCGGCTCGGTCATTGCGGCCACAGTGCTGACGGTTCTGCCGGAGCTGCTGCGCAGCATGAACGATTACCGGATGCTGATCTATGCGATCGTGCTGATCGTTGTGATGATCTTTAACCAGAGCCCGCAGATGATCGCTCTGCGCAAGCGGCTGACGGCGCGCTTCCGCAAGGAAGGCACGGACACAAAAGCAGCAAAAGAGAAAAAGGGGGTGGCGTAAATGGCACTGCTGGAAGTCAGTAACCTGGGTATTGCGTTCGGCGGCTGCAGGCCGTTGCGCAGCTTGATCTCTCGATTGAAAAGGGCCACCTGTACGGCCTGATCGGCCCCAACGGTGCGGGCAAAACTACGGTCTTTAATATGCTGACCGGCGTTTACAAGCCCACTGAGGGCAACATCATTCTGGACGGCAAGGACATCACCGGCCAGAACCCCGAGCTTATCAGCAAGTCCGGCATTGCCCGCACCTTCCAGAATATCCGTCTGTTCAATGAGATGACGGTGCTGGACAATGTCAAGGTCGGTTTGCACAACCAGATCAAATACGGTATGTGGACCGGCATCCTGCGCCTGCCCGCCTACAAGGAAAAAGAGCATGAGATGAACCGCGAGGCAATGAAGCTGCTCAAGATCTTTGACCTTGACAGGGAGGCACATTACAAGGCCAGCCAGCTGCCCTACGGCAAGCAGCGCAAGCTGGAGATTGCCCGCGCACTGGCTACAAACCCGAAGCTGTTGCTGCTGGACGAGCCGGCCGCCGGCATGAACCCCAACGAGACCGAGGAGCTGATGCACACCATCCACAGCGTGCGTGATCAGTTCGGTGTGGCCATCCTGCTCATCGAGCATGATATGAACTTTGTCATGGGCATCTGCGAGGAGATCACTGTGCTGGATTACGGCCGTGTGATCGCCCGCGGTGACGGCAAGGCCATCCGCAACAACCCGAAGGTCATTGCGGCATATCTGGGAGGTGACTGACGATGGGCGAGATGCTTTCTGTCAAAAATATCAATGTTTACTACGGCTCGATCCACGCCATCAAGGATGTGTCCTTCCATGTCAATGAGGGCGAGATCGTCACCTGATCGGTGCCAACGCGCCGGCAAGACAACCACGATGCACGCAATCAGCGGCCTGCTGAAGCTGCAGAGCGGTGAGATCGACTATTGCGGCCAGACCATCAGCAAGATGGAGGCGCACAAGATCATCCGCCTGGGCTTGGCACAGGTGCCGGAGGGCCGCCGTGTGTTCAGCGGCCTGACCGTGCAGCAGAACCTGCAGATGGGTGCCTACACCCGCCGTGACGGCAAGGAGGCCATCCAGAACGATTTCGACATGGTGTTTGACCTGCTGCCGCGCCTGAAGGAGCGCCGCAACCAGCCCGCCGGTACGCTTTCCGGCGGTGAGCAGCAGATGCTGGCCATGGGCCGCGCTCTGATGTGCAAGCCGAAGATGCTGTTGCTGGATGAGCCGTCCATGGGTCTGTCTCCGCTGCTGGTCAAGGAGATCTTCAAGATCATCCGTCAGGTCAACCGCAACGGTGTGACCGTGCTGCTGGTCGAGCAGAACGCCAAGATGGCGCTGGAGATCGCCAACCGCGCCTATGTTCTGGAAACCGGCACCATCAAGATGGAGGCGAAGCCACCGAGCTTGCCAACAACATCGAGGTCCGCAAGGCGTATCTGGGCTGCGAATAAGTGCATACTAAAAATCTGTGTCCGCAAAAGGACACAGGATTTTTTGTTATAAATCTCCTTCTGTAGGGGCGAGCATTGCCCGCCCGCAGGGGAGCCGCCCACACACGTAGGGGCGGATTCCATATCCGCCCGGGCACATTGCGGCAGAAACTCAGTATTCCTTCCGCTTATAAATCCCCACGCATACCTTATAGCTCACAAAATACACCGCCAGCAGCCCCACAAACGCTGCAACCAGCCCCGTCAGCAGCACTTCGTCGGAGGCATTGAACAGCTGCATCAAATCGGGCGAGACGGAAGCGACCAGCCCAATACAACCGCCGAGCACACCGATGATCAGAAACAGCCAGCTGCGGGCCTTGACACTGTTGAACCGATAGGACAGCGGCAGCAAAAGCGCGACCAACAGCAGCGCCATGCTGCCGCAGGCCAGCAGGGCTGCCAGACACTCGAGGGGCGGTACTTTATACGCGGTGTGCCGGAACAGCAGGGGCGGCAGCACATTGTTCAGCGCCACGATCAGCACCGTACACACTGTGCCCAGCGCCAGCCCGCACAGCCCAAACAGGTATTTGCTGCCCACAAGCTGCGCGGGTGTTACGGGCAGCGTGCGGGCGTAGATGTCCCAATGGGAGTTCTCGTCAAACGAAATCGTGGAGGTGATCAGAATGGAAAATACAACGAGCAATGCATAGGCCATCCCGGTCTGCCCGGTCAGAATGCTGATGCCGCCGTAGAGGAACGCGATAAAAAATACAGACTGTTTGTAGGAACTTGTCAGAATGGCCCATTCTTTATACAAAAGCCCTTTCATTGTGTATCCCTCCCGCTATAAAACCGCATAATATCATCGAAGCCTTGCCGCATCGCAGACGGCCTCCGGCAGAAGCTCCTGACACGGTGCGCCGTTCCCTGACCAGACTTTCACACCCATAGGCCCCGCGTCTGGTGAACACCACCAGCCGGCGGCAGGGAAGTCAGTACATCCTCGCCGCAGTGCAGCACGCCGTAGCTTTGCAGCAGCTCGTCCTTGTTCTCATGGAACAGCAGCTGCCCATTGTGCAGGTAGGCGATAGAATCTGCCACCTGCTCCAAATCGGCCGTGATATGGCTGCTCATGATGATGCTGTGCCGCTCGTCCTGAATGAACTCCAGAAACAGATCCATCAGCTCACTGCGCACCACAGGGTCAAGCCCCGCCGTGGCCTCGTCCAGCACCAGAAGCTCGGGGTCATGGGCCAGCGCCGCAGCCAGACTCAGTTTTAACCGCATGCCGCGGCTGTACTCTTTGAGCTTCTTGCCTGCGTCCAGACCAAAGCGGCGCAGATAGGCGGCAAAGGCTTCATCGCGCCACTGCGCCCCGAACACGCCCGCAAGGCTGCGCCCGACCTGTGCGGCGGTGAAGCTCCCGTAGAAAAAGGCATCCTCAAACACAACGCCAATCTTAGCGCGAGTGGCGGCATCGGCAGGAGAGCCGCCCAGCAGGTCGACCGTGCCGTCATCCGCCCGGTTGACACCGCACAGTATTTTTAACAGTGTTGTTTTGCCTGCGCCGTTCTCGCCAATCAGGCCCACGATGCTGCCTGCAGGCACGGACAGGTCGATTGGTCCGAGGGTGAAGCTTTTATATTGCTTGGTGATGCCGCGCAGTGCGGCGGCGTTTGCTGCCATAGGTCAGCCCTCCCACAAAAGGCGCAGAGTCTCTGCAACCTCATCGTAGCCGATACCGCCCAGCCGCGCGGCGTCCACCGCGCCCTGCAGGCAGTCCTCGACTTTTTTTAAGTGTTCTTCACGCAGCAGAGCGGGGTTCTGCGCAGCAACAAAGCTGCCCCGGCCCGGCTGGGTCAGGATAAAGCCGTCGCGCTCCAAATCCTCATACGCGCGCTTTGTCGTGATGACGCTGATGCGCAGCTCCTTCGCCAACAGGCGGATGCTGGGCAGCGCGTCCCCGGGGTGCAGCGCACCGGACAGGATCTGCTGCTTGATCTGCCGCGTGATCTGCGCGTAGATCGCTCCTGCCCGGAATTGGAAAGATAAATCTGCATGGTAGGAAGCTCCTTCATCTCGAACTGTACATATTCGATATTTACAGTATATACATACTATACACAGTTGTCAAGGGAAAATGGCACAAAAAATCCCCCGCACCCGTATGGGTGCAGGGGCGAAAGGCTTCCCCAGAGGGGGAAGCTGTCACCGCAGGTGACTGATGAGGTGGACTTGCCGTTACGACCATTTATGGTAATAGTGATAACGCCGCCCCTCATCCGGCGCTTCGCGCCACCTTCCCCCTGTGGGGGAAGGCATTACAGCAGCGCTGCCGGCGGTCTGTCATCCTCACTGCCGGGCTGGGTCAGCATATCCATCAGCTTGGGGTAGATGTCGCTGCCGTGGGCAATAAAGTTGTTTTTGATCATCTCTGCGGTCAGTTTGTCGGGCATGGCCAGCTCCATGCGGAACACATCGCTGCCCATATCGCCGATGGAGCAGACAACGCTGAACTTGCCGTCCGTTTCCTGCACAACGGCGCGGTTGGAGGCGGCGCGGTGGTTCCAGCTGCGGATCTGCATAACGGCGCGGATGGCACTCTCCCGCACGGTGCGGGGCAGGTCGTAGGCCAGTGTGTCGGCCACGGTTGCGCCCTTGCGGGTGATGGTATACCGGCCCTCGCTGTCCACGGTAACAAGCTTCTGCTTTTCCACCTCAGCCAGCGCATCGGCAAACTCAAATAGTTGACAAGCTGCTCCTGCAAAAGCGCGCCCTGCAGGGTTTCGTGCTTTACCGGGCCTGCCACTTTGACAAGGTAGCAGAGCAACATACGGATCTGCGTGTCGTCTGTAAGGCCGCCGGGGCGCACACCGGCGGTAAATGCTTCTGCCATCGGGATCACTTCCTCAAGAAATTTTCGTTTACCAATATTATACACGCCCGGCCGGGCTGTGGCAAGATGCGAAAAAGCCAAAGTGACAAAAATCGGACAGTTAAAAGACCGTTTCGATCTGCTTGCGGCTCTGCGGGGTCGAGTAGGTCCACCGCTTGAGCGCCCGCGCGTCACAAAATAGTGCGGCTCAAACCGCAGGGACTGGTTCAGGTTTTTGTTCACGACCACAAGCTTGATCTTCATCTTGTCCGGCAGAATGTTCTTGATGTACACGCTCACGGCCTGCCCGGGGCGCAGGGTGGAATCTGCCTCAGCCAGACCAGCAAGGTTCGGCGCTATCTCGATAAAAACACCGTAATCCTCAACGCTGCGCACAATGCCGACAACGGTCTCCCCGGCGGCAAAGCAGGCAGCGTTCTCGCTCCATGTACCCAAAAGCTCCCGCAGTCAGGACGATGCGCCCCTGCGCATCGCGGTTCTTGATGGCGCACAAAAGCTGCTGGCTACCTGCACTCTGTCGGCGGGGGAGGCAATGCGGCTGACCGACAGGCAGTCGATGGGCAGGAGCGCTGCAATGCCGCAGCCGATGTCGCAGAACGCACCGAAGTTTTCGATGTGGGTCACGGTGCAGGGAATGACGCTGCCCGCCTCCAGCGTGTCAAGGTACTGCGCGCGGCAGCGGCGCTGTGCCTCCGCGCGGGAGAGTAAGTAGTATTCCTCCCCATTCTCGTCAGACTCGGTGCCAAGAATGACAAAGCAGGTCGGGCGGCCCACCCGGTCAGCACGGCAATATCCTTGACCGTCTCGCCGGGCGCGGCGTCTACACAGTCGGCAAAGGGCATAATGCCCCGCATACCGCCCAGCTCAAACCGCAGGCGGCGGTCGGTATCGTAGGCAAGGGCGGTGCTTTGCAGCACTCGCCGCCGGCGATGCAGCGGCTCAGCTCCTCCCGGCTCAGATGGTTCGCATTGCGGCAAAGACCTTCGGCTCGATATTCCAACATTTTCGGTTCCTCATTTCTTGTGTATTTTGTGGTGGCTTAGTAAACTTTTATGCGGGATGTTTGCAAAACAATACCGGCTGTACTATAATAGACATGATATTCTGAAAAGAAAGGCGGTGTGCCGTATGGACATACAGGTCGGGGATGTGATCCAGACCAAGAAGCCGCACCCCTGCGGTGCGAACCGTTTCGATGTGCTGCGCGTAGGCATGGATTTTAAAATCAAATGTCAGGGCTGCGGGCATGAGATCATGCTGCCGCGTGTCAAGATCGAGCGCAACATCAAAAAAGTTCTGCGCGCGGGGGAGCAGTAGCGGGCTTTGCGCAATGTATTGGTGACTTTTTCGGGCGGATATGGAATCCACCCCTACAAAATGACCTTGTGCAAAGGAGAACCTATGCAGAATTTTACCGAGCTTTACGAGGTCGAGCGCCGCTATGAGGAGCTGGCCCACAAGATGTCCACGCCTGATGCGGCGGCCGACGCCGAGGCGTATGCGCAGATGATGCGTGACTACAAAGAACTTACCCCCTTGATCGAAGAATACCGCCGCTATACCGACTTGCAGCAGCAGGAGCAGGACGCGAAGGAACTGCTTGCTGCGGAGTCGGACCCGGCGTTTGCTGCTATGGTACAGCAGGAACTTTGCGAAATTGGCCGGAATCTGGCGCAGAGCGAGGAGAATCTGCGCCTGCTGCTGATCCCCAAGGACGCAGATGACGAAAAAAGCGTTATTCTGGAGATCCGTGCCGGTGCAGGCGGCGAGGAGGCCGCCCTGTTTGCCCACAGCCTGTGGCGTATGTACACGATGTACGCTGCCAGACGCGGCTGGCAGTGCAGCACCATCAGCGCCAACGAGACAGAGCTCGGCGGCGTGAAGGAGATCGTATTCTCAGTGGAAGGCCCCGGCGTATACAGCCGCCTGAAATTTGAGAGCGGCGTTCACCGCGTGCAGCGTGTGCCGGAGACCGAGACGCAGGGGCGTATCCACACCTCGACCGTGACGGTGGCTGTCATGCCGGAGGCTGAAGAAGTCGAGCTGGAAATTGACCCGAAGGATCTGCGCATCGACACCTTCCGTTCCTCCGCGCGGGCGGACAGCACATCAACAAGACCTCATCCGCCATCCGGGTGACCCATCTGCCCACCGGTATGGTCGTGGAATGTCAGGACCAGCGCAGCCAGCGGGAAAATAAGGAGCAGGCGCTCAAGGTGCTGCGCAGCCGTCTGCTGCAGCAAAAGCAGGACGCCTACGATGAGCCTACAACGCCCAGCGCCAAAGTCAGGTGGCAGCGGTGACCGCAGTGAAAAGATCCGCACCTACAACTTCCCGCAGGACCGTGTGACCGACCACCGCATTGGTTTAACGCTGCGCAACCTGCAAGGCGTGCTGGACGGGCGATCTGGACCGCGTGGTCGAGCCGCTGATTCTGGCCGACCGGGAAGAAAAGCTGAAACAGAGCAGCACAGAAGAAGGAAAGTAATATGAATACACAGGTTTTGCCCATCACGCCAGAGAGCATCGCGCTGGCCGCCAAGCTGCTGCAGCAGGGCGAGCTGGTGGCCCTGCCCACCGAGACGGTCTACGGCATTGCCGCCGATGCCCGCAACGGCGAGGCGGTCAAGAAAATTTTTGAGGCGAAGGGCCGCCCGCAGGATAACCCGCTGATCGTGCATAT
>ENA-OQCP01000145-OQCP01000145.1-human-gut-metagenome-genome-assembly--contig:-NODE-145-length-28431-cov-4.700820_pt1 | contig 28431 bp, 38 predicted proteins | sample MGYA00242760_ERZ504583 | MGnify/ENA primary metagenome ERZ504583 (study PRJEB26092, sample SAMD00036308) | human gut metagenome | host: Homo sapiens | study: EMG produced TPA metagenomics assembly of...
ATAATATATACTCTGTGCAGAGTATTTTTTAAGGAGAACAGTTATGATCGATATCCGTATAGCGATGAACGACATCTACAAGAACCTCGAGCCGACCCTCACGAAGTGCGGTTTCAGAATCACCACTCCCGCAGATATCTCCGACGGTATCCCCGTCTCCGTCACGAGCGGACGCGCCGTTATGGATTTTTCCGGCGACAACAAGGCTCTGCGTATCGAGCACTACGACAACAAGATAGCCCTGCTCTGGGCGCAGAAAGAGGGTGCGAACGAGACCGACTTCGCGAAGATAGCCCATTCTCTGCTCGACGTTGAGACCGCCGACGACAAGGACATCAAGTTTATCTCGGACGAGTATGCCGAGCTTATCGAAGAAAGCTTCGGCAAGAACGGCACAGCCGATAAGAAAAAAGTGAAGCTCCCCACCCCCGTGTCTAAGGCTGCGGCGAAGAGCGGCGAGGCGTGCTATGATGCGAACACTTTCGCGAACCGTCTGAGCGTTATCTATCCCGAGCTGCGCGACGAATACAGAAAGAATATTGAGACCTACGGCGAGTTCCTGCCCGAGGATTTCTTCAAGAATCACGCCGCTCCCGTGGTTATCAAGGTCATAAAAGAGAACGACCCGCAGAAGATGAGGAAGCTCTTCAATCTCCTCAACGAGATTTATGACGACGGCACGAACGAGATTCAGAGCATCATAGCCGTCACCGTCCTCGGCGAGCTCAACAACGATCAGGATCTGCTTGCAAACTGCGTCGACTACATGAGCGCCGATATGATCTCCCCCGTTGTCCAGGTCAACAAGTATCTCGCGAAGTCCAAGAGCGCGAGAATGAGACTCGAAAATCCGCCGAAGTACAAGCCCAAAAAGAAAAAGAAGAAAAAGAACATGTTCTCCACCCTGACGAATCAGTAACTTCGTTTTTATAGCTTTGGAGAAGGAGGATGAAAGCTTTGGATAACAATGAGAACAACGAGATCCTTGAAGAGAACGCCGAGAATCAGGACGAGCTCGTGCTCGACGAAGACATTGAGCTTGACAAGGATATGAACACCAAGGTCACCGAGGAATACGACGCGAGCCAGATTCAGGTTCTTGAGGGACTTGAGGCGGTCCGCAAGCGCCCCGGTATGTACATCGGCTCGACGGGTCCGCGCGGCCTGCACCACCTTGTCTATGAAATAGTCGACAACTCCATAGACGAAGCTCTCGCGGGCTTCTGCACGAATATCGATGTTGAGATACTCCCGGGTAATGTTATCAGCGTCAAGGATAACGGACGCGGTATCCCCGTGGGCATGAACGAAAAGATGGGCATCTCCACCGTGACGGTCGTTCTGACCGTACTGCACGCCGGCGGTAAGTTCGGCGGCAACGGCTACAAGGTCTCCGGCGGTCTGCACGGCGTCGGTTCGTCCGTCGTCAACGCCCTGTCCGAGTGGCTCGAAGTTGAAGTTGTGCAGAACGGCCATGTCTATCAGCAGCGCTTCTCGAACGGCGGTCATCCCGACTATGACTCAAGGAGATAGGCACATCGTCGGCGACCGGCACGACTATACGCTTCAAGCCCGATCCCGAGATTTTCCGCGAGACCACGGTCTATGATTTCGAGACCCTTGAAAGGCACCTGCGCGAGTCCGCGTTCCTCAATGCGGGACTGTGCATAACCCTTGCGGACAGGCGCGACCCCGAGAATATCATCGAGCGCACCTACTGCTACGAAGGCGGACTTTCGAGCTTCGTCGAATATCTGACCACAAGCCGCGGTCAGACTCCCCTGCATGAAAAGCCGATCCACTTCTCCGCCATGCACGGCGACAGAAGCGCGGAGATCGCCATGCAGTATACAGACAGCTACAACGAGACAATGCTCTCGTTTGCAAACAACGTCCACACCGTTGACGGCGGTACTCATGAGACCGGCTTCAAGACCGCTCTGACCCGCGTTTTCAACGACTACGGACGCAAATATTCCATTCTCAAAGACGGCGACAAGAAGCTCTCGGGTGACGATGTCCGCGAGGGACTGACTGCCGTTATCAGCGTCAAACTCACCGAGGCGCAGTTCGAGGGACAGACCAAGGGCAAGCTCGGCAACACCGACATAACCCAGCTCGTCTCGACAACGGTCTATGAGAAGCTGATGACCTATTTTGAAGAGAATCCCGCAGTCGCAAAGGCGATATTCTCGAAGGCTCTCGACGCTTCGCGCGCGAGAGAGGCTGCGAGAAAGGCGCGCGAGCTGGCTCGCCGCAAATCCGTGCTCGATTCAAACTCCCTGCCCGGCAAGCTTGCCGACTGCACCGAGCGCGACGCCGAGCGCACAGAGCTCTACATCGTCGAGGGAGATTCCGCAGGCGGCTCCGCAAAAGAGGGACGCGATAGACGCTTCCAGGCGATTCTTCCCCTTTGGGGCAAGATGCTCAACGTCGAAAAGGCGAGACTCGACAGAGTTATCGGCAACGAGAAGCTCATGCCTATTGTCATAGCCCTCGGCACCGGAATCGGTGACGAGTTTGATATAACAAGCTTCGCTACAACAAGATAGTTATCATGCGGATGCCGATGTCGACGGCGCGCATATCAGAACGCTGCTGCTGACCTTCTTCTTCCGCTATATGCGCCCGCTTATCGAGCAGGGTCATGTCTATCTCGCTCAGCCCCCGCTGTTCAAAGTCAGCAAGGGCAAGAAGATAAGATACGCTTTCTCCGACGAGGAGCGCGACCAGTTCATGGCGGAGTTCGGCGGCTCGGGCAGCTGTGATATCCAGAGATACAAAGGTCTCGGCGAGATGGATGCCGAGCAGCTCTGGGAGACGACAATGGATCCCGACTTCCGCACGATGCTGCGCGTCAATGTAGAGGACGCGATGCTCGCAGACGAGACCTTCTCCATTCTTATGGGCGACAAGGTCGAGCCGCGCCGCGAGTTCATCGAAACCAATGCAAAATACGTCCAGAACCTGGATATATAACGGAAAGGAGTAGATCTCTGTGAGCTTTGACGAAGCATATAACGAACAAAAAATAATCAATGTCGAGATCAATAGAGAAGTGCGTAAATCCTTTCTGGATTACTCCATGTCGGTCATCACCTCGCGTGCTCTGCCCGATGTGCGTGACGGCTTGAAGCCCGTCCACAGACGCATACTTTACACCATGTACGAAAACGGCCTCTATCCCGACAAGCCGTACCGCAAATGCGCGGACACGGTCGGTTCGGTGCTCGGCCGCTACCATCCTCACGGCGACGCCTCCGTCTATGACGCCATGGTGCGTTTGGCGCAGGACTTCTCCATGAGATATACGCTCGTTGACGGCCACGGCAACTTCGGTTCCGTCGACGGCGACCCGCCCGCCGCCTACCGTTACACCGAGTCAAAGCTCAAAAAGCTCTCTCTCGAAATGCTGACGGATATCGACAAGGACACGGTCGATTTTATCCCGAACTACGACGACCGACTCAAGGAGCCCACGGTGCTCCCGTCGAGATATCCGAACCTGCTTGTCAACGGCTCCGTCGGTATAGCGGTCGGTATGGCGACAAATATCCCTCCGCACAATCTGCGCGAGGTCGTAGCCGCCATGAACTGCCTGATAGATAACCCCGACGCGACTCTCGAGGAGCTTATGACTCATCTGCCAGGCCCCGATTTCCCGACCCGCGGAATAATCATGGGCAGAGCGGGCATACGCGCCGCCTACGGCACAGGCCGCGGCAAAATTATAGTCCGCGCCCGCGCCGAGATAGTCGAGACAAAGGGCGACCGCCACAAGATAGTTGTCACCGAGATTCCTTACGGCGTCAACAAGGCGAAGCTCATAGAGAGCATGGCGGATCTCGTCAAGGATAAGCGCATCGAGGGCATATCCGATATCCACGACTATTCCTCGCGCTCCGGTATGCACATCGACATCACCTTGAAGCGCGACGCGAATCCGCAGGTAGTTTTGAATCAGCTCTATACCTACACTCAGCTCCAGTCTACCTTCGGCGTGATTATGCTCGCCCTCGTAAACGGCGAGCCGAAGATACTCACCCTTAAGCAGATTCTCCAGCAGTATATAGACTACCAGTGCGAGATAGTCACCCGCCGCACAAGGTACGATCTGAAAAAAGCTCAGGAGCGCGCCCATATTCTTGAGGCTTGCTCACGGCGCTTGATTTCATCGACGAGGTCATAGCTATCCTGCGCGCATCGAACAGCGTCCCCGAGGGACGCGAAGCGCTCATGAACCGCTTCGGTCTCGATGAGATTCAGGCGCAGGCGATAGTCCAGATGAGACTCGGCCAGCTGACCGGACTCGAGCGCATAAAGGTCGAGGAGAGATGGCTCAGCTCAAGGCGAAGATAGCCGACTTTATAGATATTCTCTCGAACGAGTCGAGAATACTTACTATAGTCCGCGAGGAGACCGGCGCCATCGCCGAGAAGTTCGGCGACGACCGCCGCACGGTCATTGAAAATGTCAGCGGCGAGGTCGATATCGAGGATCTTATCCCCGAGGAGACCTGCGTGTTCACCATGACGAATCTCGGCTATATCAAGCGTATCCCCGCCGACGCATACACGATTCAGCACCGCGGCGGCAGAGGCGTCAAGGGCATGACAAGGCGCGAGGAGGACGTGGCAAAGACCATGTTTACCTGCTCGACCCACGATTATGTCATGTTCTTCACCACCTGCGGCAGAACTTACCGTCTCAAGGGCTATGAAGTGCCCGAGGGCTCGAGAAACAGCAAGGGCATGAATATAGTCAACCTCCTGCCCCTCGAGGCGGGCGAAAAGGTGTCGGCGATGATAAGAGTGCCCGAATATGACCCGATGCGTTCCTGTGCATGGTCACGCGCAAGGGTATTATCAAGCGCACGAGCCTCGACGCTTACCGCAACGTCCGCAAGAACGGCGTTATCGCGATAAATCTCGACGATGACGACGAGCTCGCTTGGGTGCGCCTGACCTCCGGCAACGACGACCTGCTTATAGCCACGCGCAAGGGCATGGGCATCCGCTTCAATGAAAACGACGCGAGACCGCTCGGCAGAACGGCGCGCGGCGTCAAGGCGATTGAGCTGCGCGAGGGCGACGAGGTCGTCGGTATGGAAGTGCTCGACGATGCAAAGGCTGTCCTCACAGTCAGTACACCGGCTACGGCAGACGCAGCGAGTCCTCCGACTACAGACTCCAGTCGAGAGGCGGCAAGGGTACGATAAACTACCGCACCGAGACCTACGGCGACGTTGCCGCGATAGCGGTCGTTGACGAGAGCGAGGATGTCATCTTCATCTCGTCCGACGGCATTATAATCCGCATCCCTGTCTCACAGATAAGCACATTTGCAAGACCCTCCAAGGGCGTCAGAGTCATGCGTGTGTCCGAGGGCGAGCAGTTGGTTACCGTCGCCTGCACTCCGAGCGAGGAAGATCAGGAAAAGCCGGAAGAAACCGCAACTGAGGAAGTGTCACCTGCCGAAGACAGCGAAAATTCCGAAACAGAGGAATAATCGGTCGGGGTTTTATTAAAATTTTGTAAGAAGTTACAAATAACTCTTGTCATAACCCGGTTTCTCTGATATGATATTAACATGACCAGCGAAGTCAACAACTCGGAAAAGGGGGATACACAATGAACATCGCTCTCATGGCTCACGACTCAAAAAAAGAACTTATGACCCAGTTCTGTATAGCTTATTGCGGTATCCTGAGCCGCCATTCCCTGTGCGCGACCGGCACTACGGGCAAGCTCGTAGCCGAAGCAACGGGACTTGAGATTCAGCGCTTCCTCAGCGGAAGTCAGGGCGGCGACCAGCAGATAGCTTCCAGAATAGCCTGCAACGAGATCGATCTTCTGCTCATGTTCAGAGATCCGCTCACACCCAAGCCGCACGAGCCCAACGAAGCAAATCTTCTCAGACTCTGCGACGTGCACAACATCCCCGTTGCCACCAATATAGCCACCGCCGAGGCTCTTATTCACAGCCTTGCGCGCGGCGATCTTGATTGGCGCGATATAGTCAACCCGAAATAAGCTTTGACCCGCCCCGGCGGTATTTCCCGCCGGGCGGATTTTTCCGGAGCTTTTTCGCTCATCCCGCCAACGGCGGGATTTAATGTTTTTATGGAAGGAACGAAAACATGGCTCTTTTTACGAAAGCTGTCAAGGGCACTCAGGATGTGCTGCCCGCGGCGAGCTATAAAAACCGCTTTCTTGAAAATACCCTGCTCGATATAGCCTCGCGTTTCGGCTTCAAGGAGATCCGCACTCCCGTGTTCGAGCATACGGAGCTGTTTGCCCGCGGAGTCGGCGACACCACCGATGTCGTGCAGAAGGAGATGTACACTTTTCTCGACAAGGGCGGACGTTCTATAACGCTCCGACCCGAGGGCACTGCGGGCGCTGCGCGCGCATTCCTGGAGCACGGGCTTTTCAACGAGCCCCTGCCGCAGAAGACCTGCTATATAACCTCGTGCTATCGCTACGAGAAGCCGCAGTCCGGCAGATACAGGGAGTTCCACCAGTTCGGCGTTGAGGTCTTTGGCACTCCGGCTCCCGCCGCCGATGCGAGATAATCTCCCTCGCCGCCGAAATATTCGCTTTCCTCGGAATCGAGGACTTGACGCTCGAGATAAACTCGATCGGCTGCCCGACCTGCCGCGCCGAGTATCACAAGGCGCTCAAGGCATATTTTGAGCAGTATAAAGACGAGCTGTGCGGCACCTGCCTCGACAGGCTCGAGCGCAACCCTATGCGTATTCTCGACTGCAAGAGCCCCGTCTGCTCGAAGATAGCCGAGGGCGCGCCCGTCATGCTCGACTATCTCTGCGACGAGTGCCGCGAGCATTTCGAGAAAGTCAAGAGCTATCTTGACGCGCTGATGATAGACTATGTTGTCAACCCGCACATCGTGCGCGGACTTGATTACTATACAAAGACCGTTTTCGAATTCGTCTCGCACAACGACAAGACCGACGGACTTGTCTGCGGTGGCGGCGGACGCTATGACGGACTTATTGAAGAGCTCGGCGGTCAGCACACCCCGTCGCTCGGCTTCGCAATGGGACTCGAGCGCCTGCTCAGCGTCATCGAGGCGCAGGGCATTGAGCTGCCCGGCGACCAGAAGTGCGATATCTATATCGGCTCAATCGGCGACGCCGCTTCGCTCGTTGCGGCGAAGCTCTGCACGGATCTCCGCTCGGACGGTGTCAGCGCGCAGTTTGACGTCGCGGGACGCTCGGTCAAGGCTCAGATGAAATACGCCGACAAACTGGGCGCACGCTTCACCTGCGTTATCGGCGATGACGATATCGCCAAGGGCGAAGTCCTCGTCAAGAACATGGAAAACGGCGAAAAGACCGCTTTCTCAATCGAAAACTTCAGCGATGAATTCTCGTCGGCTCTCGTTCAGGCTGCGGCAAACGCCTTTGCGGACAGCATCAACGACGGAGATCTCAACGCTGCCGATATATCAAATCTCTTTGGAGGGCTCAGATAATGGAGAGAACTTACATTGCGGACATCAAAAATAATCTCGGCAAACCCGTGCTCGTTCAGGCTTCGTCGAGAACCTGCGCGACAGCAAGTATATGGCTTTCATCGTGCTCAAGGATATCACCGGAAAAATCCAGATAACTGTCGAGAAAGAGAAGCTGCCGGAGCTCTGCCCCGTGATAGCGACTCTGACTCAGGATTCCGTTATCTCGGTCGTCGGCACCGCCGTCGAGAACGATTTCGTCAAGATGGGCGGAATTGAGATTATCCCCGAGTCGATAACCGCAGAGTCGATAGCCGACGCGCTGCCGATAGTGCGCAAGGAGATCCCTGCGACCAAGAAGCGCCCGGGTGTCGAGCGTTCGAGCATAGACCAGCGTATTGACTACCGCTGGATCGACCTTCGCACCGACGAAAATCAGCTCATGTTCAAGGTTCAGACCGTCATGGTCAACGCCATGCGTCAGTTCCTGATAGACCATAATTTCATCGAGATTCACACTCCGAAGCTCATCGGCGCGGCGAGCGAGAGCGGAGCCGAGGTCTTTGAGGTCAAGTATTTTGACCGCCTCGCTTATCTTGCGCAGAGCCCCCAGTTCTATAAGCAGATGGCAATGGCGAGCGGCTTCGAGCGCATATTTGAAGTCGGCCCCGTTTTCAGAGCCGAGAAGTCATACACCAACAAGCACACCACCGAGTTCTCCGGCTTCGACCTTGAGTTCAGCTACATCACCTCTTTCAAAGATGTCATGAAGATGGAGGAGGAGCTGCTGACATATATGCTTAAATCGGTCAAGGAGAAGTACGGCGAGGAGATAAAGGAGCTGTTTGGCAAGGAGGTTATCGTCCCGACGACCCCGTTCCCGGTCATAAAGCTTGCCGATCTCTATGACGAGCTCGAAAAGGAGTTCGGCTATACCGTGCCCGACAGCGAAAAGGGCGACCTCACGACCGACGCCGAGCGTCTGAGCTACGACTGGGTCATGAAGAAATACGGTCATGAGTTCCTGTTCATCACCGACTACAGCGCAGAGAAGCGTGCGTTCTATCATATGCGCGACGAGAACGGCGTGCCGCAGGGCTATGACCTCATCTGGCGCGGCGTCGAGATAACCACCGGCGCGCAGCGCGAGCACAGATACGATGTGCTCAAGAGCCAGGCGCAGGAGAAGGGTCTCGACAAGGATGTTGAGTTCTATCTCGAATTCTTCAAATACGGCTGCCGCCCCATGGCGGCTTCGGTATCGGTATCGACCGCCTCACGATGCTCATGCTCGGACTCCATATCAAAGAAGCAATGTTCATCTTCAGAGGCCCGAACAGACTCACCCCGTAACGGAAAAAGAGAAATCCCGCCGAGTTTTTGCCCGACGGGATATTTTTATAAAATGCCGCGATTTGTGTTGATAAAAAGCCAAAAAATTTTTATGCATTACGCCCGTTTAAACGGATATATAGGTGAAAGGCAAAGAAGGGAAGTGAATTCGATGACAGGCAAGCAGTTGGATCTGTGTATTTGCGAGATCGCTGCGGGAAACAGAGAAGCCCTGAGCCAATTATATGTTGAAATGAAAGACCCGGTCTTTAGGTTTGCGCTGTCATTGGTTCGCAGCCGCCATCTCGCGGAGGATATCGAAGCGGAGACTTTTTTGAACATTATTCAGTCAGCCTGCGGCTATAAGCCCGGCACAAATGCGAGGGCGTGGATTTTCGCCATTGCGCGCAATTGCTGCATGGACTGCATGAAAGCAAACGCAAAATTTTTGGTCGTCGATAATGATAGCCTTGATTTGCTGCCGACCGATGCAAACGGGCTTGAACAGACCGAAAATGCGCTGCTTGTTCTGGAAGCCATGAAAGCATTGAGCGAAACAGAGCAGATGATAGTGTCGCTGTATCTGTATTCGGGTCTGAAGCAGACAGAGATAGCCAAGGTTTTGAACATCCCTTATTTGTCCGTCCGTTCAAAATACGGATACGCCATCAGAAACTGAAGCGTTATTTCGAACGAAAAGGAGTGCATACGGATGAGGCGTAAATCAACGGAAGATTTCATAAAAAAATCAATGGATTTTACTGCCCCGGAAGAGGTGTGGGACAAAATTAAAAATCAGCCGATTCAAAATGCTCGGAGCGGCAAACCCGAAAGGCGACCGAAAACGGCTTGGTATGCCGCAGCGGCGTGCATTGCGGCTTGCGTGGTTCTCGTCTGTGCTTTAGCAGTCAACAAAAGCCCGAAGCTTCCCGCTTCCGATTCGCTTCTGAACACCGAAAACGATACGGAACAGGATGCTCAAATTGTGACAGACAGAGCGGGAGAGCCCGAAAGTGTTATCGGCGAAACGATTCCGCAGGCTACGGAGAGAACGACATCGGCCGTTTCCCACGGCGGCAGCGTGGCGGGTGTTTCCATCCCGACATACAAGGTCTGGAATCACAGGCTTTACGGGTATGCGGGCGACAACCTCGCGCTGACGGATTCCGATTTAGGTCCGCTGCACCGCGAAAAAATAAACGGCACGGAAATCGCCGTCTATTCGCTGAAAAATATCCCCATGGAACAGAGTATAGGGGACAAGAAAAACGGTATTGTCCTGCGCTATGACTGCATATTGGACGGCATTTTTGAGCTTCGCGGAAAAAAATACGGGATAGTGAGCGAAACGGCTTATATCTGGCCCGTCCCCGAAAAGGGCGAGTATTTAGGCGAAGTCAACGGTGTGAAGTGCTATGAATTTAAAGGAAAAGCAGACGCGATACTCGTTGACCTCGGGAAATATGTATCTCCCTCCGACGGGAGCATATACGAGAGCCTGTATGTTGCGGAGCTTATAGGATAAAAGAGCATAACAAAAAACGGGCGGCATAATCTCGGTTATGCCGCTCGCTTTAATTTTATATTTTATTTTATCCCGTTGATGAACGAGAAGATCGCATCTATCCGCGCAAGGATATCGCGTATATCGTGCGCTATGCGGATAGCGGTGATGATATAAGCGGGGGTGAGATCGATCTTCGTGACGCCAGAATAGCTGCGGGTGACGGTGAAGCCGAAGTCGCGGGTCGCGTCCTTGCCGGTGACGGTCATGCGCTTGTAGGCAACGGTTATCTTGTCGTAGCTCTCGGTCGCGGGAACCTTTCCGGTGAAGGCTATCTCGGCGCTCTCGCCTGCTTCAAGGACTATCGGATAGGGCAGGGCGAAGTTCAGCGTGCCGTTCTCCGAGGTTATCGAAGAGACTTTTATCTTGTCCTTCTTCGACAGGTTCTTGACCATGACGGAGTTGCAGGAGAAGAGGTGCTTCGAGAGAGTCGGCAGGAACGAGGAGTTCGTGCTCTTGAAGAGAACGACTACATCGCTCGTCGGAGAGAGGCTCTCCATAAACTGGGGATATTCGATGTGCGAATATGCGTCCTTGATGTTGTCGGTGAGCAGAAGATCCATGAGCAGGGAGTAGGTGCGGGGATCCCACTCCGCCTGACCGTGATAGTGGCGGTTGACTACCATGTGCGCTCGGGCATATAGCCGGTCGAGAGGTCAACCGTTCTGTCGGGCGAGATGTTGTTCTTGCCCGTCTTGACAGCCTGCTTGTAGTCGGCGGGGAAAGTCTCGCCGAAGGGCGCGCAGACGGCGCCGCAGGAATACTTCATGTTGACTATGCCGTCGCTGTTGTCAACGGTGCCCGATGCGAGCGGAACGCCGGAGCAAGCCTTTATCGAAACGCTGACACCCTTCTTCTGCTGAGCATACAGGGTCTCGGAAATATGCGACATGAAGCCGTTTCTGACTTTCTCGACTTTTTCAATGAGCTTTGCATTCTTGACGGAGTCGAGGCGCACGGACTTGATATATTCGTAATTCTCCGGGTCGCACATCTCCCAGAATGCGGGGATGTTTATGACGCTCGGGAGAACCATGCTCTTGAGACCGTAGTCGGCGATGTTGTTCGCGCCGTCGGCAGGGATGATGTCCATGACGAACGAGAAGTCCGCCTCGGTGTGCAGGATAGCTCTGAGAATATCGAGGGTGGTGTCGAAGTTCAATGCAAGGGGCTTGTCAGTGTAGAGATCGGAGACAAGGTTGCTTCCCGCGAGAAGCGGAGTGTCGAACACCGCGCGGTCGATATAGTTGTCGTTCGGATACTCATACATATAAGTGCCCAGCAGCAGGCTGCCCTGGCTGATGCTGTATACGCTGACCTTGTCGTGTCCGGTGAGGGCGCAGACTCTGCAAGATAATCGTGGAGCTGAGCCGCAACATCTGCGTGCTGAGTCTCCAGTCATAGAGGAAGTTGAAAACATGGTCGTCGCCTATCTCGTCGCCGATAACCTCCATGTCGAGAAACTCCGAGCCCGTGTAGGGACGAGGTCGAGCTGGTCGTTCTTCGTGAACGCCTCAAGGCTCGTGTTTTTAGCGCCGCTGAGTATCGGCACGATGTCGTAATAGGAAGTGCCATCGTCGTTCATTCTGAGCGGCTCGACAATAGAAGTTATTATCTCGCGCATCGGCTTTTCGATGCGTCCGTGCCCTTCTGTGCGATGAGCTCGATTATGCCTGTGATAAGGTCGGGGGCATTGACTCCGAGGAGCTTGAGAATCTCTTTGGTGTCGGGCGGGAAAACGCGCTTCAATGAGCCGTCCTCCTGCTTCTCCGAGAGAATCGTCGCGCCGAATCCGGAGATCATGACAACGGGCGAATGGCCGCAGGCGCACTTGGTGGCGGCCGCTGCGGTCGAAGCAAATACCGAGCAGAGCATCACGGCGGCGATGACAATGCAGAGTATCCGCTTGAACGGATTTTTCTTCATTTTTGTATTCTCCTTTCGCAAGCACATATGTGCAACAGGAAAATTATACATTATTTTTACAAAATTGTAAATAATCTGTTTATACCTTTTTTCGACACAATGGTACCCTGTAACACCTATGGACAAAATTGAGCGAAGTGTGATATAATGAGTATGGAAGAAAAGCGGCAAAACAGAAAGGATGGTAATCACCAATGAAAAAGACTCTCAGGCTGACAGCTCTCGTTATGGCTGTCGCGATAATCGTCTGCGCCTTTGCGGGCTGCGGAGCGAAAATTGACAAGCTCATCGTCGGCAAGTGGAGCGACTCGCAGAACAACGCGACTATCGAGTTCAAAGAGGACGGCACTTTCCAGTATGAGTCGAGCAACCTCAATATCCTAGGCATTTCCGTCGGCACTTCGGTCTCCGGTACATACAAGGTCGACACCGAGGCTGACCCCGCGACCGTGACCATAGTCCCCGAGATAGCTATCGCAGGCTTCAAGGCGGGCACGGAGATAACATTCACCGCGTCGTATAATAAAGACAACAAGGTGCTCACGCTCAATAACGACAGCTGGGGCACTCTGAACCTCACCGAAGTCGAGGCATAAAGCTGAAAACAAAACGGGACTGCCGAATCAACGGCAGTCCTTTGCTGTTTATATGAACTTCCGCAAAACGGAAGTTTTATTTTTTATATCAGCCTTTTGAGCGCTTCCGTGACTGCCGCCGCCGGGGCTTTGCCGCCGAGCGCGCGCATACACTGCCCGATAAGATACTGAAACGCCTGCGTCTTGCCGTCTTTGTACTGCGAGACGCTCTTTTCGTTTTCGGCGATAACGCGTTTTACCGCGTCCTCTATCGCCGCCGCGTCGGTCATCAGAGAAAGTCCGTTTTTTCGGACATATTCCGCCGGGTCGGCGTTTTCGGTCACTATTTTTGCAAAGACTTTTTTCGCCGTGCCGCGGTTTATCTCCCCTGATGAGAGCATATTTATGAGCCTGCCAACGAGTCGGGGCTGAATTTTGCATCTTCAATGCTCATTCCCGCGCCGCGAAGTACGGCGGGGAGCTCAACATTTATCCACGATGCGGCGTCCTTTGCGCTCTTGCAGAGCATAACCGTGCGGTCGAAGAGCTCCGCCGTGAACGGCGAGGACATCAGCGTGTCAATGTCCGCTCTGCCGAGATTATATTCTTCGCTCCAGCGGCGGCGCTTCGCCTGCGGCAGTTCGGGCATCTGATTTTTGATTTTCTCAATGTCGGGGGTTGAAACGACTACCGGCGGAATGTCCGGCTCGGGAAAATATTTGTAGTCGCTCGTGTCCTCTTTCGAGCGCATAGCATAGCTCATACCCGCGCCGTCGTCCCAGCGCCGGGTCTCCTGAATAATATTTTCACCGTTTTCAATCAGCGAGATTTGCCGCGCGCTCTCGCTTTTTATCGCGCGCTCGGCGGCTCTGAATGAGTTCAGATTTTTCATCTCCGTGCGCGTTCCGAGTTCTATTTCACCCTCCGGGCGGACGGAGAGATTTATATCCGCTCTCAGCGAGCCCTCCTGCATCCGACAGTCCGAAACGCCGGAAAAGCGCATCAGCTCGCGCAGCTTTTCAAGATATTCGACCGCCTCCTCTGCGCTTCGCATATCCGGCTCGCTGACTATCTCAAGTAGCGGCACTCCGCAGCGGTTGCAGTCGATGAGCGTGCGGTTGTCGTCGGGGGAGTGCATGAGCTTCCCCGCGTCCTCCTCCATGTGCATCTCTTTTATGCGTATAATTTTGCCGCTGTCGAGCGTGACCGAGCCGTTTCGGCACAGCGGCAGATATAACTGGGATATCTGATAAGCCTTCGGCAGGTCGGGGTAAAAATAATTTTTGCGGTCGAAGCAGCTTGTCGGTGTTATCTCGCAACCCGCCGCGAGTCCCGCGCGGACGGAAAGCTCAACGGCTTTTTTGTTCAGCGTCGGCAGAGTGCCGGGCAGTCCGAGACACACGGGGCAGACATGCGTATTCGGCTCGCCGCCGAACTCAGTCGGGCAGGAGCAGAATATCTTTGTCTCAGTCAGCAGCTCGATGTGGACTTCGAGCCCGATAACAGTTTCGTATCTCATTTGAAAGCCTCCCATGGTGCCCTGTAACACCTAAAACTTCACAAGCATTGCGTTTAGCTGTGTCTTCAAACTTGTTCAACACGATCATACTCTGTAAATTTTTAAATGTTACAGGGTCAGACATCTTGCCGCGCCCAAAAGATTATCGTCCGCGAACGGTGCCGCTATGAGCTGAAGCGCGGCTGTTTTTCCGCACGGCACGCTTATCGCCGGGAGTCCAGCGAGGTTAGCCGGAACGGTGTATGCGTCGCCGATATAAGTTTTCAGCGGGTCGTCAAGGCTCTCGCCGAGCTTCGGCGCGGTTGACGGATAAACGGCGCCCGCGATGAAATCATATTTTTTGAAAGCGTCCGAAAGCGTGTCGCGTATAACCCTGCGCGATCTCAGCGCCTTGTTGTAATATGCGTCGTAGTATCCCGCACTGAGCACGAAATTGCCGAGCATTATCCTGCGCCTGACCTCGCGCCCGAAGCCCTCGGAGCGGCTTTTGATATACATTTTTGTCAGGTCGTCTGAATTTTGTGCGCGCCGTCCGAAGCGAACCCCGTCATACCGCGCAAGATTCGAGCTTGCCTGCGCGCAGGCGATTATATAATAGGCGGGCACGGCAAACTTGAGCGGCGGAAGCGAGAAATATTCAACCCTCGCACCGAGCGATTCAGCTTTTTTGAGCGCATTATTCACAGCACTGCGTATATCTTCGCCGCAATTATCAATAAATTCATTCGACACGCCTATAATTTTGCCGCAGAGCGAATAGGACTCGACAAAATCCGAACGGACGGGAGCAGTATCCTCTGTTGTAGAATCACCGCAGTCGCGCCCGGATATTATCGCCGCGAGAGCCGCGCAGTCGGAGGCATTTCTCGCTATCGCGCCTATCTGGTCAAACGACGAGGCATAGGCGACAAGCCCGTTTCGGGAGACGGTGCCGTAGGTCGGCTTGAAGCCGAATACCCCGCAGAACGCCGCGGCTGTCTGACCGAGCCGCCCGTGTCCGAGCCGAGCGCGAGCGGGATTATCCCCGCCGCGACTGCCGCCGCGGCACCCGAGGATGAGCCGCCGGGCACGCGCGTTTTGTCAACGGGATTGAGCACCACGCCGTAATACGAAGTCTCGCCCGTCGAGCCCATGGCGAACTCGTCCATGTTGAGCTTGCCGACGATAATAAGCCCCGCTTCTTCGAGCTTTTCTACTGCTGCCGCACTCACGGGCGGCACATAATTTTCGAGCATCCGCGACCCGCAGGTCATTTTGACATCTTTTACTGCGATGTTGTCCTTTATGCCTATCGGCACGCCCGCGAGCGGCGAGATATATTCGCCTGCATCGATGCGTTTTTGTATCTCCGAGCCTTTGCTATATGCGCGCTCGCGGCAGAGCGTGATGAAGCAGTTGAGTTCTTTATTCTGCTTCTCGGATTCATATACGGCGTCTAAGACTTCGACGATTTTTATCTCGCCGCACCTGATTTTTTCTGCCAAAACGAGCGGAATCTTTAATAATATCTCTCATAGCGCACCTCATTCCACTGTTTTCGGGACGCAGAAGCAGCCGCCCGCCGTTTCTGCGGCATTCGACAGAGCCTCTTCTACGCCGAGCGTCTCGCCCGGTTCATCCTCGCGCAGGACATTCACCGTGTCGGATAAATTGGTCAGCGGCTCAACGCCGTCGGTATCGAGCGCCGACAGCGTGTCCATATATGATATTATCTTTTCAAAATCTCTGCGGCAATCCTCGCGCTCGTCGGTGTCAAGCTCAATATGCGCGAGCGATTCGAGATGCGATATGAGTTCGTCGGATATTTCCATCTGCTGACCTCCGTAAGCTTTCTATTATAAATTATATCAGAAAAAGGCAAAATTTTCATTAGTTTCAGGCTCATAAAAACGCGAACCGGGGGAAAGAATATAAAACGGATTTGAAAAAATCCTAATTTTCCCGCGAAGGGATCTATGGAGTGTGCTCTCAATGGAAAACCGCAATCAGCAGAACAAGCAGGGTCAGAACCAGCAGAATCAGCAGCAGAACAACAAGCAGCAGAATCAGCAGGAGAACAAGGCCCAGAACAAGCGCAATAAGCTCAACGAGGAATAAACCTCACCCGCCGCGCGGCGGGTACATATCCGAAGCCTCCGTATTCTTTTGCAGGGGCTTTTTGTTATTGCAACTGCGGACTTTTTATGATAGAATACTCCTGTATAAGACTCATATAAAAATGAAGGGAATGAATTTCAGTGGGAAAGAAAAGTTCATCTGAAAAGCTTGTCATAGCAGCCGCTTCCGCAGGTGCAGCAGTCGGCGCGGCGTATCTTGCTGTCGGCAACGCGATTTTCAACAAGACCATGAGCAAAAAGTCCATCGCCAAAAAAATGGACGAGAAAAAGAACGAGTATGACGGCATCACAAAAGAAGGTATGGAGTGGTTCGACTCCGCGAGTCCCGCAAAGGTGAAGATAGTCACTCCCCGCGGCGGATATGTCCACGGCGAGATAATCCTTGCAGACGAGCCGAGCGATGTCTGGGTGATAGTCATCCACGCTACACCGGCTCGCCCAGAATAATGGGTTCGTTCGGCAAGCGGTTCCATGAGATGGGCTACAACTGCCTGTTCCCGTATCTCTGCGGCCACGGCGCGAGCGAGTCGAACTATGTCACCATGGGCTGGAACGACAGAATCGACATCAAGGCGTGGATCGACTACATAATCAACGAGAATGCGAACGCGAAGATAGTGCTCTTCGGTCTCTCGATGGGCGCGGCTACAGTCATGATGACCACCGGCGAGCCGCTCGAATCGAATGTCGTCTGCGCTATTGAGGACTGCGGATATACATCCGTCTGGGACGAGTGCAGAGCCAACATGAAGGACGCTTACGGTCTGCCGACCTTCCCGTTCCTCTCCGCCGCAAGAAGCGCAACGATGCTGCGCGCGGGCTATGACATGAAGAAAGCCTCGTGCATCGAGCAGGTCTCGCGCTCCGTCACGCCGACCCTGTTCATCCATGGCGACAAGGACGACTTTGTCCCGTTCTGGATGCAGGAGCGCGTCTACCGCGCTGCCGCGTGCGACAAAGAGAAGTTGGTTATCCCCGGCGCACCGCACGCAGAGGCCTCGACCGTCGACCCCGAAAAATATTGGTCAACAGTTGATAAGTTTATCAAGAAGTATCTTTGATAATAATTAAAAATGAACCCCGTTGATTTGACGGGGAGTGAAAAAATCCTACCCATCTCGGTAGGATTTTTATGTCGGTTGTTTTGAATGGAGACGGGTGGATGAATCGCAAAATATCGCCATCAGCAGCTCTCATATGCCTCGCGGATAAGATCTGTTTCGCCCTTGAATAGAGCGTTGTCGCTTTCAATATTGTATTTTCTGTAGTCCCATTCGGGAGGCTCGAAGCGCGGCGAGAGATCATATTTTGAATAGCGAATGCCCGAGCTTTCGCCTGCACCGATTCTTTTTATTACTTCAAGCAAATCCTCTGCGCTTCACTGTCCGAAAAAGCGCCCTCGTAGGCGTACATTTCCTTTTCGTCCTGCAATATTCCGCACAGATTGAGATAATCATTCCGATTGAATTTTCTCAGCATGAGCCTATCGGTTTGAGCAAAAATTTCTTTATTCATCTGCATTTTTCATGTTCCTGCGGACGTGTTCTTTTATCGCCGAAAACGACTCGTCGCTGATATCGTGCTCCATTTTGCACGCATCTTCGGTGGCAGTCTTTTCATCAACGCCGAGACGGACGAGAAATTTCGAGAGCAGAGTGTGGCGCTCGTATATTTTCTTAGCTACATCGAGCCCCGATTCGGTGAGGGTCAGATACCCTTCCTTGTCCATGAGAAGATAGCCGCCCTGTTTGAGAAGCCCGACGGCGCGGCTGACGCTCGGCTTTGAAAAGCCCATATATTCTGCGACGTCGAGCGAGCGCACAACGCCGTTTTTTGAAAGCACATATATAGTTTCGAGATACATTTCACCCGATTCCTGAAGATGCATATCTGTTCCTCCCTTTTAGGTGTGTATATTGTTATGTATTAAAGGTATGATATCACTTCACTTAGGAAAAATCAAGGGCGGGAGGATATGTTTGAAATGTCCAAAGCAGGCGGTTAGCATAAGCTAATTGTTTGTGGATGTCGCCGAAATTGTGTTTTGCGGCAAAAAAATGAAAAAACTCTATTGACAGGGAACAACTATAGGAGTACCATATATCACGGTTAGCTGGTGCTAATCAATTTTAAAGCCCCAAGGTTAGCGTATGCTAATCCCGGAAATACAAAAGAGGAAGAGGGACTCAATATGATGCCTTTGATGCTCGCGCAGGTCGGCGAAGAGAATATCATCAAGAAGATAGGCGGCAGCCCGGAAGTAAAACAGCATCTCGAAAATCTCGGATTTGTCGTCGGCGGCACTGTAAAGGTAGTCAACGCCCTGGGCGGAAATGTTATAGTCAACGTCAAGGAGTCGCGCGTTGCGATAAGCGAAGAGATGGCGAAGAAAATCATGATATGACGGCGCTGCGGCGCAGTACATATAGTGTTGTGCCCAATAGGTACAAACCGCCCGATAAACGGCTGATTTCGGATGCAGAGCAGTTTTGAAGCAAACTTCAAACCGATTTGTCCCCGTTGGTCACAACACCACCAAGTGAAAAAGCACAAAAGGAGGATATAAGCAATGAAAACTCTCAGGCAGGCTAAGATCGGCGAAACGGTCAAGGTAGTCAAGCTCCACGGAGAAGGCGCAACAAAGCGCCGCATCATGGACATGGGACTGACCAAGGGCGTGGAGGTCTATATCCGTAAGGTCGCGCCTCTCGGCGATCCGGTCGAGATCACGGTGCGCGGCTATGAGCTCTCGCTCAGAAAGGCCGACGCGGACATGATCGAGGTCGAATAAGACCCCGCGCAGAAAAGCTGATATAATTTCAAGAAAGAGAGGCTATCAAAATGGATTTACGCATTGCTCTTGCGGGTAACCCCAACAGCGGTAAAACCACACTGTTCAACGCTCTCACCGGTTCGAACCAGTTCGTCGGTAACTGGCCGGGCGTTACGGTTGAGAAAAAAGAAGGAAAACTCAAAAAGCATGACGGCGTTATCATCACCGACCTTCCCGGTATCTACTCGCTCTCGCCCTACACCCTTGAGGAAGTTGTCGCGAGAAACTATCTTATCGATGAGCGCCCGGACGCTATACTTAACATAATCGACGGTACGAACCTCGAAAGAAACCTCTATCTCACTACCCAGCTGACCGAGCTCGGCATCCCCGTTGTTATCGCCATCAACATGATGGACGTCGTCAGGAAGAACGGCGACAAGATAAACGTCGATGAGCTCTCCCGCCAGCTCGGCTGCAAGATAGTTGAGATCTCCGCCCTTAAAGGCGACGGAGTCATGACTGCGGCCGAGGCGGCAATCGAGGCGGCGAAGAACACAAAGACCCTCCCGATGCACACCTTTGAGGCTCCGTCGAGCACGCTCTCGCGCACATTGAAGAGGCCGCCGTCCACGGACTCCCCGAGGAGCAGCAGAGATGGTACGCCATAAAGATTTTTGAGCGCGACGACAAGGTGCTTGCAAAGCTCAACCTCGACAAGGCAACCCTTGAGCACATCGAGGGCGACATTAAAGAGGTTGAGAAAGAGATGGATGACGACGCAGAGTCCATCATCACGAATGAGAGATATATCTATATCGCATCTATAATCAAAGCCTGCTACAAAAAGAAGAATGTCGGTCAGCTTTCGACCTCCGACAAGATCGATAAGATCGTCACAAACCGCTGGCTCGGACTTCCGATATTCGCAGTTATCATGTTCCTCGTCTACTACATCTCCATGGTCACTGTCGGCTCGTTCGCGACCGACTGGATGAACGACGGAGTGTTCGGCGACGGCTGGCACCTGCTCGGCATCGGCTCGAAGGCTTATTCGACCGACGCTGACGACTACACCGCAGCTACCGAGGCTGTCAGCGCATTCACCGGTATTGATTTCGGCGCAGAAGATTTTGACGCGACAAGGCTCTTGTCGAGATGAAGGCTTATCAGCCACAGCGGACACCGCAACGGTTGATGTTGAGGATGAGGAGACCCTCGCCGTCAACACCATGACCGCTTATTACTCGGCAATCCCCGCAAACCTCTCCAAGGCTGACAAAGAAGCAACAGTAGGCATGACCTATGTTGACGCTGTCAAGTACCTTGAAGAGAAGGCTTCGACGAGCCCGATCCCGCCGCTTACGGCGTGTGGGTGCCCGGCATTCCGGTTCTCGTCGGCAACGGGCTTGAAAAGGTCGGCGCGGCCGACTGGCTCAGCGGACTTATCAACGACGGTATCGTAGCCGGCGTCGGCGCTGTCCTCGGCTTCGTTCCCAGATGCTCGTCCTGTTCCTGCTCCTCGCATTCCTTGAGGCGTGCGGCTACATGGCTCGTATCGCATTCGTCCTTGACCGTATATTCCGCAAGTTCGGTCTCTCCGGCAAATCCTTCATCCCGATGCTTATCGGCACCGGCTGCGGCGTTCCCGGAATCATGGCTTCGCGTACCATTGAAAATGAGCGCGACCGCCGTATGACCATAATGACAACAACATTCATCCCCTGCGGCGCTAAGGTACCGTTCATCGCCATGATCGCAGGCGCGCTCTTCGGCGGCTCCGCTCTGGTATCGACCTCCGCTTACTTCATCGGCATGGCGGCTATCATCTGCTCGGGCATCATGCTCAAGAAGACCAAGATGTTCTCCGGCGATCCCGCTCCGTTCGTTATGGAGCTTCCCGCCTATCACTGGCCGACCCTCAAGAACGTCCTCCGCTCCATGTGGGAGCGCGGCTGGTCCTTCATCAAGAAGGCAGGTACAATCATCCTTCTTTCAACTATCGTTGTCTGGTTCACCTCTTACTTCGGCTTCGTAGACGGCCACTTCGGAATGCTTGCAGAGGATCAGCTTGATCAGTCCCTGCTCGCAAAGGTCGGCTCGGCTATCGCCTGGATCTTCGTTCCACTCGGCTGGGGCAACTGGCAGGCTACCGTCGCTTCAATCACAGGACTTGTCGCAAAGGAGAACATCGTCGGTACGATGGGCATCCTCTATGGCGCAGAGGGCAACGTTTATGCAACCCTTGCAAAGGCGTTCACCGGCCTGACCGCTTATTCGTTCCTCGTCTTCAACCTTCTGTGCGCTCCCTGCTTCGCAGCTATCGGCGCTATCAAGCGTGAGATGAACAGCGCAAAGTGGACCTGGTTCGCAATCGGCTATCAGTGCGGCTTCGCCTATGTTATCTCCCTTATGATAAATCAGTTCGGCAACCTCTTCACCGGCAACATTCATGGCGCGGTCGATATAGTGAGCCTTGTGTTCGCGTTCGCGTTCCTCGCCTGATAATCTTCATGCTCGTGCGCCCCTACAAAGAGGCCACAAAGCTCGCATCCGATGTAAAGGTCACAAAATAAACCAAGCTATATGCTGTGAAAGGAGTCTTCCGAAATGCTTGCGTGGTTATCAAAGAATATTGCAACCATTATAATATGCCTTGTGCTTGCCGTTATCGTGGCGCTGATAATATTCAGCCTCGTAAAAAATAAGAAAAAAGGCAAATCCTCCTGCGGCTGCAACTGTGCCCACTGTGCTATGGCAGGCTCCTGCCACAGCGCGAATCAGCAAAAGGGCAAAAAGCACAGCTGATAAGCACAACAGAACAGAAAAAGGACGCAGCGCAAACTGCGTCCTTTTTGCATATCCCGGTGGATTTTTCTGCGCTTTGCTGATATAATCAAAGAAACCGCTCATATCGTAGGTGCAAAACTTGATATTTCAATTCGGCGAATACAAAATCGATGTTGATGTTGAAAAGACACGGCAGTTCTATGACCGCGCCAAAACGGTCAGCGAGGGGTGCCAATGCGACGGGTGTCTTAACTTCGAGAGAGCCGTCGACAAACTTCCGCAGAATATCCGGGACTTTTTCTCCGCGCTCGGCGTTGACATGAAAAAAATCTGCGAATGTTATGTCTATTGCGCCAAAGACGAAAACACGCTGTACTACGGCGGCTTTTGCCACATCTGCGGAACTTTACTCAGCGGCAAAAGCGCGTGGAAACCGACAAGCGACTCTACAGCCTGTTGGGACGAAAAAGCAGAATATCCGCTCTCGCCGAATTTTGGCGTTTCGTTCAGCGACCGTATCGACATGCCGGAGCCGGATTTTCCTCTTCCAGTTATTCAGCTCGACTTCGATGCGGATATCCCGTGGGTGCTCGAAAAGAGAAACAGCTATATTGACGAATAATGAGGCGGCAAAAATGAGCAAATACAACGCACTCTGGGAATATGTCAAAAACAGCGGCGCGCAGTCGCTGAAGCTCATTTTTGATGAAATACAAAATATCGCTGGCGTGCCGATAGACCACTCGTTTCTGAACTTCAAAAAGGAGCTTACAAACTACGGCTACCCGGTCGGGAAAATCTCGATGAAAGAAAAGTCCGTGAGTTTTGAGAAGAAATAAAATTGCGCAGATTTCGCGTGCGAATGATATCCGCCGATATCGCGAGCCTTTCCACTGCTCACTTTTACTTGCAACAAAATCCTACCATCCCGGGTAGAATTTTTTGCTTTGTTTTATATTTTATTCCGCCTCTTCGATGAGTCCGTAGTAGCGCGCGAACCAGTAGGGGTGGGTGTAGTTTGTGCACGCCATGAGGTACATTCCGTGGTCATCGCCCGTGCCGGGGAACATCGTGAACGCCGTCGGGTCGTCCGATTTCGTGAACAGGCGCTCGGCTTCGCCGGCGATGCCGGAGTCCGCGATGAAACGGTTGCTGTCGCAGCTGTTTATGCGTCTCTCGTGCGCCGGGAGCGGGTGATAGAGCTGCGGGATCATGCCGACCTCTGTCGGGCGCATATCCCAGTCGAGATCGCGCCAGCTGTTGTAGAGCGTCCAGAGAATTTGATCCATCGGGTAGTCCGCAAGCTCGTCTATGGAAGTCTCAATGTCGCACTGCTCGCCCGTGCATGCGCCGTAGACGAAGTTGAAGAACGCGTTGTGCTCCGCCTTTTCGTCGTCCCAGTGATGCGTCAGACCCATGGCGAATACGGAACGCAGCTTCGGATCTTCAACATAGCGCATGAGCAGCGATATCATGAGGAAATCGTGGTTGTCGTCAATGTGGAGCAGGTGGCCGTCAAGGATTTTGTACTGCATGAGGTTCATGGCGAAGTGCTTGTCCCTGATGAGATATTCAAACGCATCTTCGTATCTCTTATCGCCGGTGATATGATATCCCGCCTTGAGGAAGGTCAGAATCTGAAGCGAGTTAGTGCCCTTTTCATATATCCACTTGTGGTCGTTGTTGAGCAGATCGGGGTCCCAGTTTGCCCATGTGTTGGCACGCCGTCGGTGTCAACGAGTCTGAACTTGTTGTCGAGAATATGGTCGAGAATCTTTTTGACAACGGAGGCTATCAGCTTCTTCTCCTCGTCGTCCGCGACGAGATCAAAGTAGTTCGAGTATGCGTAGAAATGACCGACCATCTCGTCGGACGAGGTCTCGCCGAGCCACTCGAGCTCGTTGCCGTCCTTGTCGGCGGTGTGGTGCCATTCGTGGCGCACGCCCGTGCCGTAGCCGGCTTCGTCGATGTATCTTATTGAGCGGGCGGTGAAGCCCTCAATGCCCGTTATCTCGGTGAGCTTTATCATCGCGAGCAGCGAGCGGTGAGCCGCGGCGCGAACCTCCGGGTCCTTGGTGCAGGCGTATTCAAAGCACAGCGCGCCGAGATAAAGCCCCGTCCAGAGTCCGTCGTTGTCGCCGGTGCAGACATAGCCTTCATCTTCGGACACAACGCCCTCATGCTCAAGCGCGCGCTCGAGCACGAAGCCGTCCTTGCGGACGTTGTATTTCTCGCTGAATGCGCGAAGTCTCTTTGCCTTCTCTTCGAGCGTCATCATCTCAGTCTTGAAAACGCTGATGCCGCCGGAGGCGGTGGAGACGCAGAAGCTGCCGTCGGGCGAGAGGACGATGCCGGTCGCGTGCATGTCGGGCAGCCAGCGCTTGTAGCCGTAATATGAGAGCTTGCCGTTGTGGAGGATTATGAGACCGCAGGAGGTCGTGAAGTATCTTCTGCCCTCGCTGTCGGTCACCATGCCGGTTATCTCGCCATTGGGCAGACCGGTTATCTTCGAATTGTCGAGCCAGTAGCTGTTGTCGTCGTAGACGCAGACGCCTTGTCCGTGCCTATCCAGACATCGCCCGCGGGGTCAATGTCGAGGCAGGATATGTTGTTGCTGAGTATTCCGGTCACGCCCTCCATGAGCTCCGACCAGTGCCATCTCTTGCCGACGAGCGCGTGGAGACCGTCGCTCTCGGTTCCGACATAGACTTTGTTGTTGCCGAAAACGGCGATGCAGCTGCCCTTGCCGGGCACGCCGATTTTAAGGTCGTGTTCTTTAGCTCCCTGCGGGAAGCGGTAGAGAACGGTCTTTGTGAGAATCCATGTGACGTTGTCGCAGCCCTGCTTCATCGCGACGGCGTCGGACGAGAACTCGCGGGACGCTATAATTTTTTTGCCGCTGAGCTCGATTACGCTCTTGCCCGTGCCGACGAAGATATGCCCGTCGTTTGCGCAGAAGAGCATGGATATCGGCGCGTTTTCAATGCCGATATCGACCGTGGTTATTTTCTTTCCATCTATCTTTGAAAGACCTCTGTCCGTTCCGACATAGAGGCAGTTGTCCGCGCCGTAGCAGAGCGCGGTTATGTTGTCCGACGCGAGACCGTCGGCGGAGGTGAATACCGTTCTCGTCAGCTGGGGAAACTTTCCGAGTCGGCATACCATACTGCGTTTTTTCATTTATCTGCTCCTTTTGTAAAAAAATCGAAGCCGCATCGGGCGGCATAAATATCAATAATAATTATATCGAAATCCGTAGTTTTTTCAAGAGCAAATGCAACAATTAGCCTTTTTCTATTGCATTTTTGTGCATTGTGGAGTAAGATATCAGCGTTGGAAAAAACAATATCCGGAAGGTGGAAACAATGTTTACTGATAAGCCTGAGAGCTACAGGGGAGTTTATTCCCTCCTGCTCACCCCGTTCAAAGAGGATAAGTCGATAGATTACGATGTCTACGCGCAGTATGTCGAGTGGCAGGTCGAGAGAGGAACCCATCATCTGTTCTCCGTCTGCGGAAGCTCCGAGATGACGACGCTCACTCCCGAGGAGAGAGTCAAGTGCGCGACTATCGCCGCAAAGCACTCCGGCAGCGCGGAAGTCGTCGCCACGGCGAACCTTGAGCCGACATGGCATATGCAGGTCGAAGAGGTCAAGCGCATGGAGCAGACCGGCGTTGACGGACTCGTTTTCGTCTCAAAGGCTATGCCGATAACGACCAGAGACTTGTCGAATATCTCAGCGAGCTCGCGGGATATACTACTCTGCCGATAATTCTCTATGAGTTCCCGGGAATGCAGCCGTGCAATATGTCCGGCAAGGCATACGGCGAGCTGGTCAAGACCGGCAGATTCCACGGAATAAAGGACACCACCTGCACCATGGCGGGAATAAAGGACAAAATCGCCGTTCAGGGCGATTCCGCAGTGCTCCAGGCGAACATCCCGCTGCTGTTTGATGCATATATGGCGGGCGCGCGCGGCGTGTGCGCAACCCCGACCTCCTGCGGCGCAAATCTGTTCCGCAAGATGTATGACGAGTTCTTCGTCGAGAAGGACATAGCCAAGGCGAGAGAGACTTTCAACGAGATAATCCTGCTCGACAACGCTATCGACAGCGGCTTCAACGCGAGCGCAAAGTATCTCGTCAGCCTGCAGGGTATCCCGATGACGACCGTCACCAGAACCGGTTCGAGCGTCAACGAGGCGAGAAGACGCAGCATCGAGGCGTATTACGAATATGCAAAAGAGCACGGCATGCTCAAATAATTAAAATACATAGCGGCACTCTCAATCGGGAGTGCCGTTTTTTAATTTGCAGCGTATAAATGTTTTTTGTTGCGGGATATGCCGAAACAGCCCATCGCAGCAGCTTCGTCCGACGCCGCGGTGGGCGTGATTTTATAAAATAATGCTGCCGTCCTGCAAATAAATATATCACAGATACGGTCTGAGCCCGCAGAGAAGATCCTCTTCTATGCCGATGAGGCGGCGCGCCGTGCTGCGCGAAGCGCCGTCCGCGCCTTTGTATTCGTTGAGGTATCGGGTCAGGCTCTTTATGCCCATGTCGCACCCGTCGGTCATCAGACCTGCAACCGTCCTGTCCGAGTCGTTCATGCCGAGCTTGACATTAGTTTTTATCCAAGACATGCTCTTCGCCATTATCCCCGGGTCCTTGCCGTCGTCGCCGAGCGACGCCAGCTGTTCTTTTATCGTACCGCCGAGCTGGCTGTGTTCCTCCTTACTCTTCTCGAGCAGGTTTTTGAGATCCTCATCTTTAATGTGTCCGCTCACTTCGTCAATGCTGCCGACCGCCATTTTTATTCCGCTGTCGCATTCGCGCAGCAGCTCAAGTGTGTCTTTGCTCATTTTATGCACCCTTTCTGTTCTTTTTCGCTGTATAGTGTGTCCAAAACAAAGCGAATTATTATATATTGTATAAAGAACGAATATAATATATAGTGCACAAAAATCGATAAAAAATTATGGAAATTATGGAAATATAAAATAAAGTTTATTCTCTTGACAAACGAATAAACATAAGTAAACTTGAATCGTAGCATGGCAGAGGATGCTCTGCCGAAAGATGAAAGGAGACAAACTATGAAGAGAATTATTGCTATCCTGCTCGCGCTGATAATGATATTTGCATTTGCGGCATGTAAGGGCAAGGACGACAAGAACGACACAACGGCTGAGAGCTCGCAGGACGCGAACGCAGACGTTCAGGACACCCAGACGGGCGACGCGGAGAGCAACGCGGCAGAGAGCACCGCTGACGACAGCACGGCAGTCGCACCCTCCGAGGGCGGCAGCGAGGCGGCTACTCAGGGTCAGCAGGGCGGCCAGCAGGGCAACAAGCCCGCAGCGGAGATAAAGGCTCCCGTCAACGGCAGCAAGGCTGAGATCGTTGCGTTCTTCAACAAGTACGCTTCGGCTATGAAGAGCTACACCGGTAAGGTCTCTGTCAAGAGAGTTCAGGGAACAACTTCGAAGATCAACAGCCTTAACCCCGACAAGATTCTCGGAATCGACCTTATTGCTAAGGCAGAGCCCCTTCTTCCCAACGATTATCCCAAGACCGCGACAAAAACTTTTAACGGCGGCAAGGCTTCCGATGGCACGACTCTTGCAAGCTTCCTGCCCGCGGCAAAGCGCGCTTCCTATAAAGTCGATCCCGCAGGCGTCAAGGCGGCTTCCTGCGTCAAACAGGGCAGCGGCTGGAAGGTCAGCATCACTCTCGTTACCGAGAGCGGCGAGGGGCTTACATTTGTTCCCAAGCATCATGCTCTTGCTTTGATACGCTTTCGCTGACTCCGGATGATTTTAAACCCTTCAGCCGAAGAGCACGAAGGTTAATTATCAGAGCGGCACGTTCACTTTCGTGCTCAACGCGGACGGTACTCTCGCGAGCATCAATGTCAGCGAGCCGGCAAATGTTGTCTGCAAACTTACCTTCGGTAATAGCAATGTTGGTATCGATGCTAACTTCACCGGCACATGGCAGCAGCAGTACAATTTCGCTTATTAATAGGAATTTCATAAAGATATGGGTCTGTCGATTAGCTCGGCAGACCTTTTCTGCTTTTAATGTCGGATAATTTTTTCATAAATATATTGACTTTCGCCCGCAAAGGATATAATTAAGCCACAACCAATGGGGAGTAGCTATGGGTTACCCATCCGCCTGTCACCAACCGCACAGGAGCTGTGCTGGCAGCGGACATTGGCGGCGTTGGCCGTGAATGAAGCAAGACCTTTGGCAGACCTATTCTGGCCGAAGGTCTTTTTTACGGGATACGAGGTGAATTATGAGAAAGCTGTTAAAAAGAATGTCGCCTGCAAGAATAATTGCGCTCGG
>ENA-OQCP01000146-OQCP01000146.1-human-gut-metagenome-genome-assembly--contig:-NODE-146-length-28403-cov-3.152921_pt1 | contig 28403 bp, 33 predicted proteins | sample MGYA00242760_ERZ504583 | MGnify/ENA primary metagenome ERZ504583 (study PRJEB26092, sample SAMD00036308) | human gut metagenome | host: Homo sapiens | study: EMG produced TPA metagenomics assembly of...
CGCCGACATAAATTACCGCCCACTAATACTGGGCGGTAGTAACATTCCTCCTTAGCTCAGTCGGTAGAGCATGCGGCTGTTAACCGCAGGGTCGTTGGTTCGAGTCCAACAGGGGGAGCCAGGAAAAAGCACTTGCATTTGCAAGTGCTTTTTTCAACGAAATAAATCCTTCGGGATTTGTGAAATGCCTGCGGGCGTGAAATACGCCTGCGGCGCATGAAATCGCTGCGGCGGTGAGGGATTTATTTCATTTCACTTGACGCGAAGCGTCAAATATCACAATTGCAGAGCAAATTATTTCACCGTGAGCGAAGCGAACGATTTCACTTTTTATTTGGATAAAACGCTTTGAATATTGGGCGCGGAGCGTGTCAAGGTTCGGAGCACCGCGCTGCCTGCGGCAGATGAAGCGGTGCTCTGAGCAGGAAGAAACAACGAGCATTGCGACGCGCTCCTCGTCTCGGTGCTCCATATCACTCGTTTCCGCCTTTGGCGAAAACTCATTCATTACGCACCTCGTCCTCTCCCCAAAATGCGAGTATTTTGGGGCACCCCCCTGCAAGGCGACTATGTTTCTGACCGACAGGGTCGTTGATTTCAATACACCTTCGGTGCATGAAAAAATGAAGTCGCTTCGCTAATGAAGAGCGGTAAAACCGCATGAAAAAACAAGAGGTGCGCTTTGCTTCATGCGAGCATAGCGAGCACTTCATTACAACGAAGTTGTCGCTTCATGTTTGCGGAGCAAACACTTCATTTATTGAAATATCATTGTACTAAATGAATTTTATTTAACTAACAGAGCAGGAAGACTAAAATCTTATTGCTCTTTTTTGCTTTACCCAAGGCGACTATATTTCTGACCGTATGCGTCCTTGGTTCGAGTCCAAATTGGCTTAGCGATACATAAGCTGCTCGAACACCATCAGCTGTATATGTAGCCAAGCTGTGTCCGGCTCAACCTAATTACTATATTGCGAATTTGAAGCTAATAGTATATAATCATTGTATAAAGAGGTGATTATGTATGAACGAACGCTCGGCTTCGGTCAACGGTATTTCTATATATTCTTTGACAAATCCGAATCTCAGAAGCTTCTGCCTATCATTATATGTGAGAGCCGGCAGCATTTTTGAGGACTCGTCTAATAACGGTATCAGTCATATTTTCGAGCATGTTGTATTTAGAAATCTTAAAGATAAATACGAAAATTTTTATGAACTTATTGCTACACACGGCTTGAGCTTGAGAGGCTGTACTTATAAAGAGTTTGTACGTTATACTATAGATGGTCCAAGGCATGAATTTGATTTTGCCGTGGAAGTTTTATGCAGTTTGTTTGATGAAATCAAGCTGACTTCGCATGATTTCAATAATGAGAAAGGACGGATCAAAGCCGAAATCAGAGAAAAAGATCGGCGCAGTTCACTCGATTTTTATTTTGACAGCGTAGTTTGGAAAAACAGCGAAGTTGAAAAGATAGTATTGGGATATTGCAAAACAGTTGACAGAGTTTCTGTCAAGAAAATAAATGAGTTCAGACAAAAGGTGCTTTCTGCCGGTAATTGTTTTGTATATGCGACCGGCAATATCTCTGATAAGAATCTCGACGCCTGAATAAAAAAATCAGTGAGCTTGATATTTCTCAAAGCAATCCTGGCTTTACGAATACAGTTACCGTTAATGACGAGTTCTTTCATAGGGAAAAGAAAATTTGGATCAAAAATAATTATTGGCACTATATTCAGATAGGATTTGATGTTGATTGTTCAAAATATCCGGGCGGAGTCTATGATTTACTTTATGCATTGCTGTTCAATGGCGATAAAGCGCTGGTGTATAATTATCTGTCCGAGGACAATCCTATTATTTATTCATACGACAGCACTTTTGAGCAATATGACAATGTAGGCAATATTAACTTCAGCTTTGAAGTTGACAGAAATAAGATTGAGGACGTTTTCAAAACGGTTGTCGAGTTGTTAAATGCGGCAAAAGACGGTCGGTTTAACTTTGAAGCGAATCTTAATTATGAGATGTTTAATTGGGAACTGGATTTGGATAATCCGGATAATTTGAATTGGAATATGGCTTACTACAACCATATATTAAAAACGCAGCCGATAGATTATTCGGATGAATTTTACGGCAGGTTCAGAGTAACTAAGGAGCAGATAATCGACGCCGCAAAGTATATTTTCAGAAGATGCAATATGACTGTTGCCGTAAAAGGGGACAGAAAGAAAATCAACACAGATGCAATTGAAAAAATTTTGGAGTTGCTTGATTAAATAATTGAACAGGTCTGTAAAAAGACAAATCCCCGGGCAGCAAGATTTATTCTTGCTGCTTTGTTTAATTTATCCCCAGTTTTTTGTCCCGATTTTGACGCATTGAGTTTGGTATAATGCATCAAAGGAGGAATGTTATGAACAGAGAGACGGCGTGGATGATAAGACAGGATGGCAAGGCTTTTGCGTGCACCAGTCACTATTACGCAGACAGTGAGGATGCGGAGGACACGCTCTATGCCGCAGAGTGGCTGTATAAACACACGGCACGGTGCGGGACGAAATGTTTGATATTGAATCTCATATCGGCATACGCCGAGGGTCTGAGCCGTGGAGACTCCGGACATGAGTACCCGGGTTACAACGGGGATACCGTGCACGATCTCATGATTGATATTGAGGACAAACAGTATAATTTTCTGACTGCCGATTTTGTCTTGGCGGTTGCCGATAAATTGCCGACCGGGATTAATATGAATGTCCGAGAGCTAAATTCGCTTGTTATCGAAGCCCTGAATGACGAGTTTTTGCGAGCCAGATTGGGCGGTATGTATGATACGATTAAGGGCAGCCGCGATATGTTTTTTCGCGTTTCTGCGGCCGGTTTTGACTGGATGCCGATAATAAAGAGGTTTGTCCACGAAAATTCGGAGCGCATCGGCACAGTTACCGTGGTGTGGGACTATGAAAGCGTCGGAAAAAGATTTTTCAAGGACGGGAAAAACAGAGACATAGATATGCTTCCGATAGGCGAGTTGCTATGAATAAACGGTTCGGTATGTTGATCACCGAACGTTTTATTATTCCTTGTGTGAATCGGGCTTGCGTGTCGGGCTTCTTTCATATTTCGCCCTCGCGCAAGCCGTATTTTTGCACCAACGGTATATGCCTTGTATAAATATGGGTCATACTCAAGCGGTCTGTTTGAATATCCGGAAGCTTGCACAATTGATTTGCCGTGCACTTCTATCGCGGCGACTAACTTCTCGCCTTTAGATACACATATGACAGGGTTATTATCGGCCATGTCGGAGCGATCCAGGAAAAAGCGCAGACAATTATTCAGCTTGTTTGAAGCTTCAAAATAGTCGCTTTCGGAGCCGAGACGGAAAAAATGAAATCCGTATACGACGCAATCGGGTATCCCGATATCACAAGAGAAGACGGGAAGTGATACTCTTGCGGTGTCAAATTTATATATATCCTTTATTGAAATGCCGTTTTTCCATTGTTTTCTCTCGCGCACTTTCGCTCGGTCGCTCAAACCGCCGTAATGGAAGGCGTACTCATTTAAATAACTGGTGAGGTCATCATCTCGCGTTTCAACGACATTTCACCTTTAACGGCGGCGTAATCACGCAAAAAGTCAAGTATGCCGCGATTTTCGTTGAGTCTGCGAGAACCGTAAAAATATCGGGCATACACAAAACCGAGCGGAACAGATTTACGTTGACAAAGATTTCGGAGAGAGCCTCGCATTCATGTTCGTAGAATAAAAAAGCAGGATTTAAAAAAATCAGCTTTCGGATGCTTTTTGTTCTCATCCATGATACGGATTCATACCGTTTTACTATCCGCCGAGCGCTGTGCAGAGCCTTGCGCCTGCTCTTAAATAATGCGTATACATTGTGTGTCCCGATTGAGTACGGTATCGAATGATAGAAAATCTTCGGGTATCCTATAAACTCGGTTAAAAGCATGAACTTTGTCAGATTGAGCTCCGATGTTTTAAAAGGCAGATTAGACTGCCATTCGCAGACAAAAATTTGACAAGGCGAACGACTCTTTTATTACATCCCAATAATCTTGCAAAAAAGCTATCCTGCAAAAGCTCCTTTCGCTCGGTGACATCGCATGTTGCAATTGCCGCCCCGTTTCTGTCCAGAAGCCGCACGAACGTGTGACCGTTTCTGAAGTTAAATGTAAGCTCTCGTACATCGGAAAATTCACGTTCACCGTTCTCTTGAGCCATGAGACGGATAAAAGCGTTTTTGTGTCGTCGATACGTCTGAATATCGAGAGCTTATGACGCCTGTGATTCAATTCGCAATGAACTGTTTTGCTGAACAAATTAGATTCACAGCGACATTCGGGACAGGTGTATATTACATTTTCAAGCATCGGCTGTGATATGAAATTCAAGTAAATAGTATCTTTTGAATTGCTTATTTTATCTTCGCACCATTGTCTGATGACATTTTTCGGAGTCTTTGCTATTTTTGAAGAGCTCTGCGTCAGTCAACCGTTTGTATATCGCGGATAGGCGGGCATCCGGTGTCCGCAGACAGGGCAGATAATTATATGCTGCGTGAGCTCAACTTTTTCACCGAGCTTTTTGGCATATGTGAATTTCCTTTGTTTGTCCGATGTTAAAATGCGGCATGCGGTTTCGCGGTCAACAATATATGATTTCTTTTCGATTTTATATCCGTCCGGAATTTCTAAAATTGCTTTTTCAGCCATATTTTCACCCCTCTTGATTCCTATTTTAGCAGGATGCATGACCCAAAAAGCAGACATAACTTTCGTTGACAAAGTTGGCTCGGGAAGATATAATAAAATAAAAAACGGGGAGGCAGGGCTATGAGTGATAACCGCAGCGCAGAGTTGGAGAAACTGTTTGATGAGTGGCGAAAACGTCACATATCCGAAGATTACAGCAACAACGAAATATCAAAGAATAACTTTATCCCCGACGGATAATAGATGAAGCGTCATATATGCAAAGCCCAACGAAGATACTTTTTATTGCCAAAGAGGCAGCGTGCCTCAAAAAGACAAAGACCGCCGAGAAAAATTTCGAAACAGCTCAAAAGGATGGTTTTTGGTGCCGCAGGGTGGTGCTTGGGGAAGAGGGAGGAACCCGCTTTTCCTCGGGGCTCGCACTTCTTGCCAATGCAATACTGAACGAAAACTTTGAAACACCCGAAAAAGACATTTCCGCCTTGCGGTATGTGGCTTTCATGAATATAAATAAACGCGGCGGGTTTACGAGCTGCCAAACCGACCTTGCCGCCTATGCTAAGAAATACAAAGACTTGATAGACCGGGAGATCAGAATAATTTCGCCGGATATTATAGTGTGCTGCGGGTCGGGCGTGAGAGACTGTCTTTCAAATGTTGATTCCTGCAAGTCGGTCCCGGTGCTCGAGGTTTATCACCCGAGCTATTGGCTCGTAAAAGATACTGATAAGCTTAAAAAGCTTGAAGATGAATTTAAAAGCATACAGCGATAAATAAAACAGGCTGAGCAGCTCAATGCTTGCTCAGCCTGTTTATTATTCATATTTCTTCGCGGCACCGCTGAGATTATCCTTTATCTTCTCGCGCAGACCGGCGGGGGAGACTATTTCGGCGAAGTTGATATACTGCATCGCCCAATATTCCATGGCGTTGAGGTTCACCCGCAGGGTGACCTTGAACTTGCCGTCACCGATATCGTATATGCGTATGTCTTTTCCGAACCAGTCGATAACTTGGTCGATTATGCAGACGCTTACAATCATCTCGACGGTCTGCGGCTTGTCTGCGAACATATACGGGAGCGCGGAGGAAATCTCGCCGTAGTCAATGCCGTTCTCGTATCCCTTTATGCTCCTGAGCGGGGTCATGTGTAGGTCGGTAATCCGCATGTTTGTTATGCGATCCAGGCGATAATAGACTATATTCTGCCATTGCTCGTTGAGCGCCATGAGATAATAGCGCTGGTTGTGAACTATCAGCTGATAGGGCGAGGCGGTGTGCTCGGCGGATTTGTGCAGCTGCTTGTCGGCTCCGTACTTGTTGTAGTCAAAAGTTATCTGTCGATTCTTTTCGATGGCATCGTCGATCACTTCAATATTATAGAAGAGAGACGGATTTTCCGTCTTGCAGCGGTCGGTAACGGAAAAAATATTTTTATGTGTGAGCGAAAATATATATTCGAAAGCCCGCAAATGCGCTTTATCAGATCTTCAGAGTGCTTGGCGGTGATATATTTGCTGCACAGAATGCGTCGATGAGCATACGAAGCTCGGAGTCCTCAAACAATCTGCTGCCAAGATAGCTCCCGCGGTGGTCGGATTCTATTTCAATGCCGGTCTCTTTGAGAAGCGATATGTTTCTGCCGATTGTTTTTCGGTCTATATTGATTCCGTAGTCGTGATCAAGGTGTTCGGCTATGTCGTTTTGTGTGAGCGGATGCTCGAAGTCGCTGTAGGTTTCAAATATCTCTTTAATGCGTGTCAGAGCCAACTTTTTGGATTCAGGACTGTACATGTTCTTTTCACCTCGGCTATATTATACCTGTAACAGTGTACCATATTTGTCCATTGCTGCAATTGTGAGCTGTCTTTTTATGATAGTTCGCCCCGATTTTGTCCCATCGCTTTTAGTATTTTAATGATTAGAATGTGCTGCCTTCTCGGCTATGTGCGTCTTTAGAACAATATTTATGTATTGAGATAACGAACAATCGTCATCCTCTGCCAAAATTCGTAATGTTTCCAAAATATCACTGTCAATAGTTATGCTTATTTTTCCTTTCAATGGTTTCAAAGCTATCACCTCTAGAATAATTATACGCTGAAATCTTATTTACTATTTACAAGTAGGATAAAGTAGGAAAAATAATACCGTTGGTTATCAACAAAAAATATTAAGAGGTGATTTGGAATGAAGTATTGTTCAAAGTGTGGAAAGGAAATTATGGACAAAGCGGTGATTTGTCCCGGCTGTGGTTGTGCACAGGAAAACAATGTGCAAAATAATGTGCAGGGAAATAGTGTTCCGCAAATTAAGGAGCTTTAAGTGACATTCAAAAGGAAGTTTGGAGTAACAGTGGATGGTCACTTTTGGGCTTTTTTATTCCTATTGTAGGACTTATTTTTTATTTAGTTTATAAAAACTCAGCAAATAATTTTTAAGTGTTAAAATGCAGGGCGTCACCATACTCAAACTGTGTGCTCTACTTTATAGATTGAAATAGTTATCATGTTTAATAAACCGAGCAGTAAGATTTAAATCTTACTGCTCGGTTGCCTTTATTTTTATATCTTTTACTTCTCGTCTCTCCAGCTCTTGACTTCGCTGAGAAGCCAGTTCGCCCATTCGTCAACGCCTTCGCCTGTCTTGGCGCAGATCATGAATACCTTGGCGTTCGGGTTGCGGCGCTTTATATATTCCTTGCACTTCTCGACATCAAAGTCGAAATAGGGGAGAACATCAATCTTGTTGATGATAACAACATCGCATATGGAGAACATCAGGGGATATTTGAGCGGCTTGTCGTCGCCCTCGGGCACGGAGAGAATCATCGCATTTTTAACGGCTCCCGTGTCGAACTCTGCGGGGCAGACGAGGTTGCGACATTCTCGAGTATTGCGAGTTCAACATCGCCGGTCTCAAGTCCGTCAAGACCCTGCCTTGTCATCTCCGCGTCGAGGTGGCACATTCCGCCGGTGTGCAGCTGAATTGCCTTGACTCCCGTCTCGGCGATTCTCTTCGCGTCAACATCGCTGTCTATGTCCGCTTCCATAACGCCTATCTTGACTTTGTCTTTCAGCGCGGCGATAGTCGCCTTGAGGGTAGTCGTTTTGCCGGCTCCGGGCGAGGACATGAGGTTGAGCAGGAATACGCCCTTCTCTTTGAGCTCGCGGCGCAGCTTGTCCGCCTGCTCGTCGTTATTTTTAAACACGCTCTGCTTGATTTCGAGAATTCTTACTTCGTCCATGTTTTTTCACCTGTTTTCAGATTGTTTTATTATATTTTATCCCGTTACGGCGGCGGTGTCAACAAATCTGCGCCGTATTTTACATATCATTCATATAAGACGCCCCGCTCTGATGAACGGGGCGGTGTTGTTATTTGTTGAGTATCGATATGGCGTCGGTTATGGTCTTTTCGTGAGCCTGCATACCGTACTTGTCGACCTCTTTTTTGTTCTTCTCGCCGTGGGTCAGGCAGCCTGCGCCGCCGATGCATCCGCCGATGCACGCCATGCCTTCGATGAAATTCGCATCGAGCATACCCTTGCTCTTCCTGAGCAGAGCTGCGCGGCAAGCTTCAATTCCGTCGCAGGAGCAGGCTTTGAGATCGAAGTCCTCTATGCCGTGTTCCTTGAGTCCCTGCTCCACAGCATCGGCAAGACCGCCGCAGCGGGCGAATATTCTGCCGAAATACGATGCGTTGTCAAGGACATCTTCGGAGAGGGTCATTATATCAATATCTCTGCTGTCGAACAGAGCCTGAAGCTCTTCAAAAGTCATCGCCGCGTCAACATAGGGCTTGACCTCGTCCTTCTGAACCTCCGCTTTCTTTGCCGTGCAGGGACCGATGAATACAACCTTGCAGGGCGCCTCATGTTCTTTGATATATTTGGATATAGTCGCCATGGGGGAAAGATTGTGGGAAATGAACGGCTTGAGATCCGGGAAGGATTTTTCGATGTAGTTGACAAACGCGGGGCAGCATGAGCTTGTTAAGAAGCCTTTCTCCGCCAGCTCTTCGGATTCCGCATATGCGACCATGTCCGCGCCGAGAGCGGCTTCGATAACCGTGTGGAAGCCAAGCTCCTTGAGCCCCTTTATGACCTGACCGAGCTTCGCGTATGTAAACTGACTTGAAATCGAAGGCGCAACAACTGCGAACACTTTGTATTTAGTGTTGTTCTCGCTCTTCTTTATAATATCAATAACGTCGAGCATATATGACTTGTCCGTTATCGCACCGAACGGGCACTGGTAGACGCACGCGCGCAGGATATGCACTTGTCGTAGTTTATCGCCGCCGCTTTGTTCTCGTTCATGCTGATAGCCTTTATTTTGCACGCCATCTCGCAGGGGCGCTTGCGGTTTATAATCGCGGTGTAGGGGCAGACTCTGGAGCACGCGCCGCACTCCTTGCACTTCGTCTTGTCGATATGCGCAACATGCTCGCGGTCAAAGGAGAGTGCGCCGAAGCGGCAGACATCCTCACAGCGATGGGCGAGGCATCCGCGGCAGGCGTTGGTGACTTCGTATCCGCCCATGGGACACTCGTCGCAGGCGATGTCGATAACCTCTATAATGTTCGGGTTGCTGCCGATAGCTATCTTGACTCGCTCGCTGAGTATCGCTCTTTCTTTGTAGACACAGCAGCGCATGGTCGGCGTGTTGCCGGGGACGATGGTTTTCGGTATCTCGAAAAGATTTTCAAGCAGCGTGTCATTCCATGCAAGCCGCGCGACCTCGCGCAGGACTTTATATTTAAGATACTGTACCTTAGTGTCGAATTTTCTCATTGATATCCCCCTTAGAAATAGCTGACCTTGACTCTCTTGCCCATCTCTTTGAGGCAGGCGCAGAGCTCCTTGACAAGGTTCATCTTTATATTGAAATTGATAGGCAGATCGGGATTCTGATGAGCCGGGTTGACGGCTCTGCCGACATAGAAGTTGATGTCGGTAGCCTCCTCGAACAGCATGCGGCATATGAGCGAAGCGCCGTCGCGCTTGAAGCCCCATTCCTCATACAGTTCATTCTTGCCTAACGCATCTTTGGCATACTCAATGACCTTGTTTATCGTTATGACTCCCTCGGTCACCAGATCAACGCCCTCGATCTCAGCAATCGGCGGAACGTCGCTCTGTTCAAAATTGAGGCTCGCCTTGAGCGGCTTACCCAGATATTTGGCGGCGATGGACGAAGTTGTGCCGCCGCAGATGATGTGCTTGCCCTCTTTTGAGAAGAAGAGCGACATCATTCGATCGCAGTCGTCGGGATTGCGCGGCGGACCGAAGAGAAGATTCATCGGTTCGCGCTTGCGTATCTTGACAACGCAAGCAGTCGCATCGTCTCCTGGATGACCGCCGTAGAGCTTGTCGCACTCGTCAACGAGCATCGTCGAAAGCGTTTTCGCCGTGTATCCGACAGGCACAAGCCCGGACATAAAATCCGCGATATCGTCGCGCTTCCAGCCGAAGTTGAAAGCCGTTCCGATTCCTGCATGCGGGCATCCGTCACTCATCGCGACGAAAACATCGCCCTCCTGAAGCTTTATCTGCGACTTGAAAATGTTCTTTCCGCCGATGTTCAGCTCCGTCTCCGTATATTTAAACGGCTCGCAGTCGCGTATCATTATAACATGCGGATTGTCGTATTGGATTATCTCAGCGGTCTCGTTGTTTATAAGATGTATGATGGTGAAGGTCGAATATGCGACTCCGCGCACCGAGCATATCGGCAGGGTGGCGGCTATGGTCGCCACGCACTCTTCGAGCGGCAGACCTTCAGCCATCATCGTTGATATTATTTTTGAGGTGAGGGTGGAGAGAATGCTGGCCTTGACGCCGCTTCCGAGTCCGTCCGCGAGCACGATGACGGTTGAATTTTCGTCCTGTTCAATTATGTCAACATGATCGCCGCAGAGCTGTTCGCCCTCGTGGTTTATACTCTTCCAGCCTATCTCGGCGCAGAGGTTATTCATTGCTGATCGACTCCTTGAGCTTGGATAGCGCTATCTTTGTTTCTGCCGCCGTCTCGCCGAGCAGCGATGCGATCTCCTGAACGATACGCATCTGCTTGTCAACGACTTTGTCGGCTATTTCAACCGTCTGGCGGCTGATGTTTTCTTTCTGTTCGCGCACAGTCTCCTCCTGTGTAACATCGCGCATGATGCATATTAGCAGGCGGTATTCCTTATCGTATATTATAGTCTCCTCAACATACTTGTCGTATTCGGCGAGATACATGCGCTTGTCGTGCATATTTCTGCCTGTTTGAAGAACGTTTAAGAAATCCTTGGGATCGAGCACGCGCACAACGCCGTCTCCGAGAATGTCGGAGGGGGAGCGAAGATTCATTATCTTGAGCGCAGCCTTGCTTATCTGCTGAACCTCGAGCTTTTCGTTGAGCAGGATAAGTCCGTTGGGCGTGTTGCGCACGATGTTGTCCGAGAAGCTCTCCGCCTTGTCTTTAAGATAGGCAGGCACATCGATATCTCCGCCTTGCGTGATATATGGCGATAGCTTTTTCGCGGCAGGTGTTGTATCCGCAGGAACCGCAGTTGAGCTCATCCGAGGGCTTGGTCTTGCCCATGCGGTGAAGAATCTCGGTTATCTCTGCCTCCGACGGGGGCTGGAGTCTGCGCTCGATGACGGTGAAGTTCTTCTGAAGCTCGTAGCTGTCCGGCTGATCAACTTCAAAATCCTTGTCGCCGGCGAACTGCGCCACAGCCATGTAGTCTTTTACGGGCGCGCGGTGGAATTTTTCCATTACCGGACCGCTGATGCAGCTGCCGGAGCAGGCGGACATCTCGATAAAGCAGTTATGTATCTTGCCGTTTTCAATGTCCTTGAGTGCCGCCATGCAGTTTTCAACGCCGTCAATCGCCATGTAGGTGTATTTCGGGTTGTCCTGCGCCATGGTCTTGAGTATGCCGCCGGTCGTCGGGAAGAAGCGCGCGCGGCTGTGCTCGTCCGAGTCCGTCTCACGGGCAAGCTCAATACCCGCCGACTTGAACCAGCTTGTCAGCTCGTCGAATGTCAAAACGGCGTCAACTATGCCTTCGTAGTACTGCGCCTCGTCTTTTTTCGCAACGCAGGGACCGATGAAAACAGTCTTTGCGTTCGGATATCTGCGCTTTATATCCTTGCAGTGAGCCTGCATGGGGGAGAGCACGTTTGCAAGAAACGGCAGCTCCGCAGGAAAATATTTTTGAATGAGCAGGTTAATAGAGTGGCAGCAGGAGGAGATGATGATATCTCTCGTGTCGCTGTCAACCATATGCTCATATTCTGTCTTGACTATTGTTGCGCCGACAGCAGTCTCCTCGGCGTCGAAAAAGCCGAGCTTCTTGAGCGCTTCGCGCATCGCGTTTATGCCCACGCCCTCATAGTTTGCAATGAAAGACGGAGCAAGGCTGACAATGACCGGGTCGCTGCTCTGGAGCAGGACTTTTACTTTTTCGGTCTCGTCAACTATCTGCTTTGCATCCTGCGGACATACGACAAAGCACTGACCGCAGAGGATACATTCGTTGCCGATAATATATGCCTGATTGCCCGAGAAGCGTATAGACTTCACCGGGCAATGGCGGATACATTTATAGCAGTTTTTACAGTTGGATTTTTTAAGAGTCAGGCAATCCATGCCGTTACACCCTCTCTTCCCTTATCCGTTTTAGTACCTTCTCCTCAAAGAAGTAGTTGAACCCCTCCGGCGTTATTCCGGTGTAGACATCGTCGTCGACCGATATAGTCACGCCCTCGCGGTTGCACCTGCCGGTGCAGAAGCTGCCGGCAAGTGTAACATCGTTTTCGAGGTCATATTTTTTCAGAGCGTCCTCAAACAGCCCGACAATCTTTTCCGAACCTTGAGGTGGCAGGCGGAGCCTACGCAAATCTGGATTATCATATGTTTCAGACCTTTGCAAGAACGTTTTCGCTGAAGAAGTCTTTGACTGTATCGGGCTTCACGGAGAAGAACTTGTCGTCCACCGTGACGCACACGCCCTGCTGGCATTTGCCCATGCAGAAGGTACCGGAGAGCTCTACCTTGTCGTCAAGATTGTTTTCTCTTATAAGGTACTGGAGCTGCTCAACTACCTGGCGCGATCCCTTGATGTGGCAGGAGGAACCGATGCAAACGGTTATTTTCATTCATTTCACCTCTTTCACGAGTAATCAACAACATCGATCCACGAGTGGAGGAATTCGCGCTCCGCAGCGTTGCCCTTGACCGTCTGTGATGCGGCAACGATGGGCATCCATTTCTGGACATACTGTATCGCGGTGTCGCTCTTCTCGCAGAAAAGATTCAGATACTTCTTCGCGGCGTCGATATCTCCGTTGAGCCAGAAGAGGAGATATGTGCGCGCGGCGTCGGCTGAGGCGTTGCCCTGGGTGGCGTGCGACCAGTCGATGATATAAGGCGTGCCGTCGTCGGTGATTATAATATTCGATGGATTGAAATCACCGTGGCAGACCTTGTTGTGCTTGGGCATCGACTCAAGGCGGGTGTGCAGGTCATATCTGACCGTTGCAGAAAGATCGGTCTGGCAGATCTTTCTGTTCATCTTGTCCTTGAGCTTGTTGAGCAGGGGGCAGGTCTTTGAGTGCATCTCGAGCTGGAGGTCGACGAAAAGATTGAGATATTCGTCCTTCTTCTCGGGATTCTCCTGCATTAGCTGCGCAAGCGTCTTGCCCTTGATATAGTCGGACACTATTGTCCATTTGCCGTCGATGACCGTAACCTCGAGAACTCTCGGAATATTGAGTCCGGTCTCTTCGATACGTGCTGGTTGAGCGCTCGTTGAGTACGTCGGCTTTGGAATAGCCTTCGTTGAAAACCTTGAGGCAGCGGTCGCCGTCGCGGTAGACTGTCTTGTTGTTCCTTACTGCTATGATTCTGTCAAGATTCATTGTGAACCCTCCTTATGCCTTGTTCTTGCCGTTCTCCGCTCTGCGGTAAGCCTGCTTGAAGTTGTGGGCGCTGTCGTCCTCGGCGATATCTGCCTCGGTCGGCATGGGCTTCTCTTCAAAGTGCTTCTTGCCGTAGTATGCGTTGAGATACATCTGCTTTATCTCGCTCATGAGCGGGTATCTCGGGTTTGCACCGGTGCACTGGTCGTCGAATGCGTTCTCGGTCATCTCGTCGAGAGTGTCGAGGAAGTATTTCTCGTCAATGCCGTAGTCTTTGATTGTCTTCTTTATTCCGACGCGCTCCTTGAGCTCGTTGATAGCTTTTATAAGATTCTCAAGCTTCTCCTTGTCGTTCTTGCCGCCGAGTCCGAGGCTGTCGGCAACCTCTGCGTAGCGGGCAAGGGTGTGCGGATGGTCGTACTGCGGGAAAGTGCCCATCTTGGCGGGAGCTTCCGCCGCGTTGAAGCGAGAACCTCTTCAATCATCAGCGCGTTTGCAACGCCGTGGGGGAGGTGGTGATAAGCGCCGAGCTTATGCGCCATGGAGTGGCAGACGCGAGGAAAGCGTTTGCAAAAGCCATACCTGCCATTGTTGCGGCGTTCGCCATCTTTTCGCGGGCTTCGACATCGGTCTGACCGTTCTCGTATGCGCGGGGCAGATAGTCGAATATGACCTTGAGCGCCTGCTTTGCGAGTCCGTCGGTGTAGTCGGTAGCCATAACGGAAGCGTAAGCTTCGAGTGCGTGGGTGACTGCGTCTATACCGGAAGCGGCGGTCAGTCCTCTGGGTGCGCTCATATGGAAATCTGTGTCAACTATTGCCATGTTGGGCATGAGCTGATAGTCGGCAAGGGGATACTTGATGCCGGTGGTCTCGTCGGTGATAACGGCGAACGGAGTTACTTCACTGCCGGTACCTGCCGAGGTCGGAATGGCGATGAAATATGCCTTTTCGCCCATCTTTGGGAAGGTGTAGACACGCTTGCGGATATCAATAAAGCGCATAGCCATGTCCATGAAGTCCGCTTCGGGGTGCTCATAGAGAACCCACATGATCTTCGCCGCGTCCATCGCGGAGCCGCCGCCGAGGGCGATTATTGTGTCGGGCTCAAAAGCTCTCATCTGCTCAACGCCCTTTTCGGCGCACTGGAGAGTCGGGTCGGGAGCAACGTCGCCGAATGTCGCGTGGACAATGCCCATCTCGTCGAGCTTATCGGTTATCGGCTTGGTGTAGCCGTTTTTGTAAAGGAAGTTATCGGTGACGATGAACGCTCTCTTCTTGCCCATGATGTTCTTGAGCTCGTCGAGCGCGACGGGCAGGCAGCCCTTCTTGATGTAGACCTTCTCAGGTGCTCTGAACCAAAGCATGTTCTCTCTCCTCTCAGCCACAGTCTTGATGTTGATAAGATGCTTGACGCCGACGTTCTCGCTGACGCTGTTGCCGCCCCATGAGCCGCATCCGAGGGTGAGCGAGGGTGCGAGCTTGAAGTTGTAAAGATCGCCGATGCGCCGTGGGAGGAGGGGGTGTTGACGAGAATACGGCAGGTCTTCATGCGCGCCGAGAACTCGTCGAGCTTCTCATGCTCGGTTATTTCATTGAGATATATCGAAGACGTGTGGCCGTAGCCGCCGTCTGCAATAAGCTGTTCAGCCTTGTTGAATGCATCGTGAATGTCCTCAGCCTTGTACATTGCAAGCACGGGGGAGAGCTTCTCGTGAGCGAACTCCTCGGAGAGGTCAACGCTCTCGACTTCGCCGATAAGTATCTTCGTGCCCTCGGGAACGGTTACTCCCGCAAGCTCTGCGATTCTGAAAGCCGACTGACCGACTATCTTTGCGTTGAGTGCGCCGTTTATAAGAATGGTCTTTCTGACCTTCTCGGTCTCCTCGGAGTCAAGGAAGTAGCATCCGCGAGCCGCGAACTCTGTCTTAACTGCGTCGTAGACATTCTGATGAACTATAACGGACTGCTCGGAAGCGCAGATCATGCCGTTGTCGAATGTCTTAGAGTGGATTATCGAGTTGACCGCGAGGACGATATCTGCGGTGTCGTCGATTATAGCGGGCGTGTTTCCGGCGCGACGCGACTGCGGCTTGCCGGAGGAATATGCCGCCTTGACCATTCCGGGACCGCCGGTAGCGAGAATTATATCCGCCTCTTTCATGACGAGGTTCGTCATCTCAAGGCTCGGAGTGTCGATCCACTCAATGATGCCCTCGGGCGCACCTGCCTTGACTGCCGCATCGAGAACTACCTTTGCGGCCGCCGCGGTTGATTTCTTGGCGCGGGGATGGGGGCTGATGATAATAGCGTTTCTGGTCTTGAGGGCAAGCAGGCACTTGAATATGGCGGTGGAGGTCGGGTTGGTCGTGGGGATGACCGCAGCGATAACGCCGACGGGTTCGGCAATCTTCTTTATGCCGTATGCCTTGTCCTCTTCAATTATACCACAGGTTTTTGTGTTTTTGTAGGCATTGTAAATATATTCTGCCGCGTAGTTGTTCTTTATGACCTTATCTTCAACAACGCCCATGCCTGTCTCTTCGACCGCCATCTTTGCAAGCGGTATTCTCGCCTTGTTTGCGGCGGAAGCGGCGGCGAGGAAGATTTTGTCTACCTGCTCCTGGGTGTAAGTTGAAAACTTCTTCTCTGCCTCTTTGAGCGAAGCAAGACTGATTCGAGTGTTTCAACACTGTCGATGATTTTTCTTTCGTTGTTCATGATTTTTATCCCCCTAAACGGTTTACTGTTTTATCTGTGTTTTCAGGTGTGCGAGCGAGAGAGCCATGTTTTCGTATTGGATCGCTACACCCTCGGGTGCTGTGAGTTTGCACGGCGCAAAGCTCATTATGGCTTTTATGCCGCTTTGACAGAGCTTGTCGCATACTTCCTGCGCCGCCTTTGCCGGCACTGTAATTACTCCGATGCTGACATTGTTTTCTTTGCAGAAATCGTGTAGTCCGTCAATCGGCAGTATAGGTTTTCCGCTTGCGTTATTCTGCGAAACATCCGTATCGAACGCCGCGAGAATGTCGAGCCCGTAGTCGGAAAATCCGCCGTAGTCGAGCAGCGCCCTTCCGAGCTTTCCCGCGCCGACTATCACCGTTTTGCCGTTGCGGCTGTCGATAAGACATTCAAGGCTCGCTTTGAGGTCGGATACGGTGTAACCTATCCTCGGCTTGCCGGAGCCGCATATCGCTCCGAGATCCTTTCGAACCTGAACTTCGCCGAAGCCCAATGCCTTTGCTATCGTTGTCGCCGAGACCGTTTCTACATCTTGCGGCAGACTCTCAATAAATTTGAGATAAACAGGGATGCGCCCCAGAGCAGCTCTGGACACGTCCGTAGTTTTCATGCTGCACCTCCCGAAAAGTAGTAGTCTGACTTCTGACCAATACTATTCTATCGCATAACGGGGCAAAAGGGAATTACGACTTTTATATATCGATATTATTGATATCGATATACCTTTACCTTTATTTGGCATAGTTTACAGATAGTGGGAAATATTAAGTTTTTTTATGGTGTTATTGACCTGAAACGAACTCTTTTTTGACGTTTCCGTCGAGATCTTTCCAGACAAATTTTTTGTTTTCGAGCGTCATGTAGCCGTGATGGCTGTTCTCTTTCGGTATCGAAACCGAACCGGGATTCATATATGTATAATCTTCATGCTCAACGCACTTCGGAACATGCGTGTGCCCGTGCAGGAGAATGTCACCTTTTTTCATAGGCGGAAGATTGTTTTCATTGTATATATGTCCGTGCGTCGCGTAAATAATGCTGTTCCCTAGGTCTATTATCGCGTAGTCGGCGAGAACCGAGAATTTCAGCACCATCTGATCGACTTCAGCTTCGCAGTTTCCGCGCACGCAGAGAATCTCATCTTTCATCGCGTTGAGCATTTCGATGACCTCTTTGGGAGCGTAGCCCTCCGGCAGGTCGTTTCGCGGGCCGTGATAGAGTATATCGCCGAGCAGAAGCATGCGGTCGGCGTTCTCGGCTTTGTATCTTTCAAGCATCTTTCGGCAGTAGTACGCGCTACCGTGAATGTCGGATGCTATAAACCATTTCATTTTATATTTTCTCCTTTATCCGAAAGTCTTTCGCTTCGCTTTGACAAGCTGCTCTATAAACATGTTGTCAAGCTCGGTCAGCTCATAATCTTGCGGTGAACCAACACATCTTTATATTTGCGTGTGTTCTCCGGGCAGACGCGCTGGATGAGCCGTATCTGTCGAGAAGCTCCTGCGGAATGGGGGAGACCCACATGAAAGTATCGGGGTTGCGCGAGAGCAGTTCAAACTGACTCGCTCTCTCGAACACGAATATGCGTCTTTGCGAATTGTCCGGCAGCTCTTCTTTTTTGACTTCGGACAGCGGCAGGGATGGAACATACGGATCGGCGTGCGCTATCTCGATGCGGTCGCGGAGATCGTCGAAGGTAATGTCCTCTTTCTCTACGAGCGTGCTGTTCTTACTCATGAGCAGAACATATTGAAACTCGGTTATAAGCTCGTAGGTGAGCCCCTTTTCGTCGAATGTCGATTTGTAATATTTGTCGTATCCTTCGGCGTAGCGGATTATGCAGAGTTTGTATTCATCCTGGAGAATGTTTTTCATCGAGCGCATGGAGTTAGTCTCTTTGTAGAATATCTCAACCGGCGTGTCCTTGTCGAGAAGCTTTGAGAACTCGGCGAATGCGTCGGTCACATAGCTCGCCCTCGGCACGGATATCGAGAATTTTTTCTTCTCGGTCGTACCCTTGCTGAACACTTCTTCGATAGCGTCGACCTGACGGAGTATCGAGCGGGCGTAACGAACAAAAACCTCGCCGTCCGGCGTCAGCACCATTCCCTTTGCGCTTCGGTCGAATATGGTAACTCCGAGGCTCGCTTCGAGCTCTTTTATCGCTCTGCTGAGGTTGGGCTGGCTGACATAGAGCTTCTCAGAAGCTTTGTTTATAGACCCGGTCTCAGCCACTTCAACTGCGTATTTCAGATGAACAAGATTCATGCTGTGTCCTCCTGTGGATTGCGCCGATAAGATAGGCGGTTGAATGCAACACTATATATGTAAATATAATACCACATATATGCCGCAAAATCTACAACATTATAATAGCTTAGCCGCAAGAAATCAATAGCAATATAAAAACACAAAAATATCCGCAGAGCTTAGTCTGCGGATAAAACTTTTGCGGTTATACGGTTGCTTCTTCTTTGCTTTCTCTGTGCGAGAACATCGGATTTTCGGGCGAGAATATGTTCACGGCGCGGTGGAGAACCTTGAGGTCTACCTGTGTTGCTTCGCCGCCGCATTCTCCGTCAAGCGTCCATATCTCGGGCTTTTCAAATGTGAGCTTTACTTCGGAAGCTTTTATGTATATAAGAGAGTCGCCGTCGAAGTCGCGTTTCATTATTCTGTGGAGCATGTTGAACGCCGCAAGCGGATTAGAGAGCTTGCGCACGAGCAGAAGCTCAAACTGACCGTCGTCAAGCTTGACATCATCTTTGTCAAATTTGAAAAGTCCCGCAACAGAAGTGGAATTTGAAAACGAGCCGAAATAGAAATCGTCCTCAAGCACATTTCCGTCATATTCTATTTTAATGTGTCTCGGCTTGACATCGGCGAGAGCGGGGATAAGATGCAGGAAAAAGCCATTTATCATATATGCGCTGTATCCGAGCAGATTTTTCATCTTCTGCGGGGTGCTGTATGATATCTTTGTGCCGGGGCCGAAGCAGGCGACATATGAAAACTGATGTTCGTTGTAGTCGCCGACATCGTATCCGTTCGTGTGCCCCGAGGCGATAAGCTCGGCGGCTTCGTTGAGCTTTGTCGGTATTCCGAGCGTCACTGCGAGTCGTTTGTCGAACCCATCGGCAGATAGCCTATCGGAATATTTGCTCCCGCGCTCATCAGTCCGTTTATAGTCTCGTTGAGCGTGCCGTCTCCGCCGCAGCAGATAACAAGGTCGTGACCCTCCGCAAAGTCGCGCGCTATATTCACTGCGTCGCCCTGACAGGTGGTGTATTTGATGGTGAAGTCAAAAACGCCGTCCGGAAAGGCATTGACTATCTCGCCGAGATTTGATCTCGTTCTGTTCTTTCCCGCGCAGGGATTGACTATCAGAAGTGCTTTTTTTCGTCTGTTTTCTGCTGCATTATTCATTTTTGTGCGGCCTCCCAAGTGTTCCCATATAATGACCGCGACAATCGTACCACTCGAATTTAAACAAATTGTGAACAAGTGCCTCGCAACGAAAAATATTCGGTAAAAAATTCTGATATATACTATATAGAAATAAAATCGGTGCTATAATAGTCGAAAAAGTCCGCGGAGGTTTATGATGATAAGAAATGTGCTCTTTGATTTGGATGATACGCTCTTCGATTTTCATAAGGCGGAGAAAATAGCCCTCACAAAAACACTTGTGCATTTCGGTATCGACCGACCGAAGAGACACTGGCTCTCTACAGCACAATAAACGCAGCCCACTGGAAGCGCCTCGAACTCGGCGAAATCTCGCGAGAAGAAGTCAAAGTTGGGCGCTACCGCGAGCTGTTTAAAACGATAGGCGTCGAGTGCGATCCCGTAAAGGCGACTGCATATTATGAAAGTATGCTCGCAATCGGCCACTATTTTATGCCCGGCGCGCCCGAGCTGCTCGGGGAGCTTTACGGAAAGTATAGACTCTATATAGTCTCAAACGGCACCGCAAAGGTGCAGGAGGGCAGGATAGGAAGCTCCGGAATCGCAAAATATATGGACGGCATATTTATCTCTCAGATTCTCGGCGCCAATAAGCCGGACAAGCAGTTCTTTGATATCTGCTTTGCGGAAATACCCGATTTTTCGCTCAGCGAGACGGTCATAATCGGAGACAGTCTGAGTTCTGATATAAAAGGCGGCATAAACGCCGGGATAACAACCGTCTGGTTCAATCCCAAGGGAATAGAAAACGACAACGACATAAAGCCGGATTATACAATAAATGAGCTTTCCGAAGTTCCCGGCTTGCTCTCTCAGATCAGCGCGAAAATATGAGAAACGGCAAAACATAATATAAGCCCTGCGGCGGTCGGCAGAAGTGCGGCGATAACAGCCATTTCATGCTGCCCGTCTCTTTTTTTACCGTTATCAGCGTCGTGGAGCACGGCCAGTGGAAAAGCATGAATATTATCACGCATATGGCTGTTTTTATGTCCCAGCCGTTTGCTGTAAGCAGTGTGTGCAGTGCGGCGCCGTCAGTCTGTGAGATGCCGCTGTCGGCGAGATAACCCATGAGCATTATCGGCACAACAGTCTCGTTTGCCGGGAATCCGAGAATGAACGCAGTCAGAATGACTCCGTCCATGCCGAATAGATGCGCAAGCGGGTCGAGAAAATCAGAACAGTATGAAAAAATACTCGTTCCGTTTATTTTTATGTTCGCACTTATCCATATTATAAGCCGGCGGGAGCCGCAACAGCCGCGGCGCGCCCCAGCACAAAGAGCGTGCGGTCGAATACGGAGCGCACTATAACTTTGCCTATCTGAGGTCGGCGATACGGCGGCAGCTCGAGCGTGAATGATGAAGGTACTCCGCGAAGTATCGTCTTTGAAAGCAGGGAACACGCCGCAAAGGTCGCAAAGACGGACAGAACTATGAGCGCCGTCAGCAGAGCGGCTCCGGCAAACGAGTCAAACGGAGCAGGCAGTGCGCCGACGATAAACAGTGAAATCAGCGATATCAGCGTCGGAAATCTGCCGTTGCAGGGCACAAAACCGTTCGTTGCCGCCGCCATGAGGCGTTCGCGCGGCGAATCGATTATACGGCATCCCGTAACTCCTGCCGCGTTGCAGCCGAATCCCATGCACATTGTTAATGCCTGTTTTCCGCACGCGCCGGATTTCTTGAACCTGTGGTCGAGATTGAAAGCTACCCTTGGAAGATATCCCGAATCTTCGAGCAGCGTGAACAGCGGAAAGAATATCGCCATCGGCGGGAGCATGACCGCAACGACCCATGTCAGAACTCTGTATACTCCGTCAATGAGCGCGCTCGTCAGAATATCGGGGGCGTTTATCAAATATAGTAATTGCCGCAGTTTTGCCCCGAGCGCGTCAAAAGCCGAAAACAGCAGATTTGACGGATAGTTGGCCCCGTATACAGTGAGCCACAGCACGGTGGCGAGAAGCAGGAGCATGGCGAAAATCCCGGCGCGACCCGTGAATATGCGGTCGAGCTTTCTGTCTGCCGCCGAGTGCTTTGCGCTTGTTGTGACGCATTTTTTGAATATATCTTCAGCCCTCATAACGGCGGCTATTGCCGCTTTGTCGCGTATCATTTCATGCGTAAGCCCGAATCTGGCAATTACTTCATTTGCGAGCTTTGCCTCATTTTGCGCCGCGTCGGGAGCTTCAATTTCTCCCGAGAGTATCCGCATTGCATCGCGCCGCGGGTGGCTTGATTTTTCGCTCAGAGCGGGCGTGAGTATTTTTAGTGCTTCTTCGATTCCGCTCCCATAATGCACAGGCTCTATGGGAGCGGACTTTTTGATATTACCGAGTCAACTGCGTCAATCAGCTCGTCGAGCCCCTTTCCGCTGCGCGCGCTCGTTCCGATTACGGGTACACCGAGCTCGCGCGACAGAGCGGGAATATCAACTGATATCTTCTTTCTCTTCGCCTCGTCCATGAGATTAATGCAAACGACAGTGCGCGGAGTTATTTCAATTATTTGCAAAACAAGATTCAGATTTCGCTCAAGGCATGTTGCGTCGCAAACAACTATGCAGCGTCGGCATTTTCGCTGAGTATAAAGTCCCGCGCCACTTCCTCTTCAACCGAGTGCGTGAAGAGCGAGTATGTGCCGGGAAGATCGACCAGAATATGATTCTTTCCGTTTTTTCTGAACGACCCGCAGGCGGTGGCAACTGTTTTTCCCGTCCAGTTGCCGGTGTGCTGATTCATGCCGGTCAGAGCGTTGAACACCGTGCTTTTGCGACATTCGGATTCCCGGCGAGGCTATCACAATATCGCCGGGATCAGATTTGAGAGCGGGTGTATTTGTGTCTATGCTATGTTTTCCCGTTGAAGTGCGCGTCAATCCCAATTTTACCGCCTCCGCGCCGTCATATCTTGCTGACCGCTATTTTTGCGGCGTCTTCGCTTCTGAGTGCTATGACCGCGCCGCGAATTAAATACGCCGCCGGGTCGCCGGATATAGCTTTGCCGAGGCATTCGACGCGCGTTCCGCCGATAAGACCGATGTCCTGCATTCTGCGCCGGTCGTTCGCGCCGAATCCGAGTTTGTTTACATATGCCTGTTCGCCGACCGATAATGTATTCAAAGAGACAAGACTCATAATTTGATTCACCCTTTAATATAAGTTTACCCGGGGAAAGAAAGTTTCCCGATACCATAATATCGGCATCTGCGAAAAGGGTGAATGAGCGTGGACGGCGGCGAAAAATTTTTTACTTTCAACGGCAGCGAATACAGGGGAGAATACGGACTCACGGCGTCGCAGGAAGACTATCTTGAGATGATTTGCCGCAACTGTCCTCAGTCCGGCTCGGTTCGCCTCGGCGTGCTCGCGCGAAAGATAAATGTCAGCGAATCGTCCGCATCTAAAATGGTGCATAAGCTCAGCGAGACAGGCTCGTGACATTTGAAAAATACGGAACGATATATCTCACCAAGCGAGGAAGGGGAATAGGGGAGTATCTTATCTTCCGCCACGATGTTATAGAGAGCCTGTTGCGCCGAATGAATTCGAGTGAATCCGAGCTGCGCCAGACCGAGCTTATTGAACACTTTCTCGACAGAAGAACTGTCGAAAATATATCCCGCTTTCTCGAGATACACCGATAAAGCTTTATCGATACATTTGCGCTTATATTTTTTGCACTTGAGTGTAATTTTTGACATATAATGCTAAAATATAAAATAAAACGCATTTTAATGTGCTATTATACATCCTGTAATAATGAAAATGGAGGGAAAACACTCATGGCAGAAAAAAAGACAGTGTTTCTCACCGGCGCTTCCGGCCATATGGGCTGGGCAGGCTTCAAAGAGCTTTACAGCAAAAAAGACAAGCTCAACATAGTCCTGCTTCTTCGCGACAGTGAGAAAAACAGAAAGAAATTCGCAAATTACCTTAATGATCCCAGCGTTAAGATCGTCTGGGGCGACCTGAAGAAATATGACGATGTTCTCAAGTGCGTTGAGGGTTCCGATTATGTTCTCCATGTCGGCGGAATGGTCTCGCCTTCGGCTGACTATTATCCGACAAAGACCATTCAGACCAACACCACCGCTGCTAAGAACATAGTTGACGCCGTTAAGGCTCAGCCCAACAAGGACGACATCAAGGTCGTTTACATCGGCACCGTTGCTCAGACGGGCGACAGAAACGCTCCTATCCATTGGGCAAGAACCGGTGACCCGATTAAAATCAGCATCTACGATCACTATGCGATAAGCAAGACCATCGCCGAGAGCATTTTCGCCGAGTCCGGTCTTAAGCATTGGGTATCTCTTCGTCAGTCCGGTATCCTTTATCCCGACATTCTCAAGAACATCGATCCCATCATGTTCCATGTTCCGATAAACGGCGTGCTTGAGTGGGCAACTGTTGAGGATTCCGGCCGCCTTCTTGCAAACATCTGCGAGCCCGATGTTCCCGAGGACTTCTGGAGAAAGTTCTACAACATCGGCAGCGGTAAGGAATACAGACTCACCAACTTCGAGTTCGAGGAGCTGCTCCTCGGCACTCTCGGCATCGGCTCCACCAAGAAGCTCTTTGATGCCAACTGGTTCATCCTCCGCAACTTCCACGGTCAGTGGTATGCTGACTCAGATAAGCTCGAGGAGTACCTGCACTTCAGAGCCAACATCCCCGTGAAGGCATACTTCAAGCAGATGATGACTCAGGTTGCGCCTTACTATAAACTCGCTTTCCTTGCAAAGCCCTTCGCTGGTATTCTCAAGAAGACCTTTATGAAGAAGCTTGCAAACACCGAGATTTACGGCACCATGTGGTGGATCTCCAACAATGTTGAAGACAGAATCACCGCTTACTATGGTTCCAAGAAGAACTGGGAAGCTATCGGCAACTGGGATACCTTCAAGATCGAGCGTCCCACCGAGGAAGTTACCCTTCTTGACCACGGTTATGATGAGAGCAAGCCCGAAAGCGAGCTTGACCTCGAGGATATGAAGAAGGCTGCTGCTTTCCGCGGCGGCGAGTGCCTCTCGACCGAGATGACCAAGGGCGACCTGTTCACTCCTCTCAAGTGGAAGTGCGCTCACGGCCATGAGTTTGAGATGACCCCGAACCTTGTTCTCAAGGGCGGCCATTGGTGCCCGAAGGAGCTTCCCTCCGACAGCGAAGGCAAGAAGTTCCACTGGGCATACGATGCCGAAGCAAAGGTCAACCCGTTCTTTGCTCAGGTTTGGTATCCCCTCCACGATAAGGACGAGAACAACGAGTACGACGAGCGTATATTCAAGGGCTTCAGCGGCTTCGAGAATATCTGATTGCTTTAAAAACATAATTTTTGGGAGCTGCTCAGAAATGGGCAGCTCTTTTTTTGCGTGATTTTGAAAGAAAAGTGAAAAGCAGGCATTGACAAATACCCCGTGGGGGTATATAATTGGGCTAAAGACAGAAGCGGGAGATGATAAGATGGAAAATGGGAATAAATGCTGCGAATGCTGTCGGCATAAGGCGACGCCGAGGAGCGACGAGACGGTGAAGGCGCTGCAGAACAGGCTCAGCCGAATAATTGGTCAGCTCGGCGGGATAAAAAATATGCTCGACGATAACCGCTACTGCGGCGATATCCTCATTCAGCTTGCAGCCGCACAGAATGCGCTGCGAAATGTGGGCTATATTATACTCGAGGAGCATATGGAGACCTGTGTCGCCGAGGGTATAAAAAACGGCGACGATGAGGTCATAGCGGAGGCTGTTGAACTCATTAAGAAGCTCAAATAATCGGAGTGAGACAGATGGAAAAATTTGATGTTACCGGCATGACTTGTGCCGCGTGCAGCGCCCATGTTGAACGCGCGGTGCGCGGGGTAGAGGGTGTGAAAGAGGTGACGGTCAGTCTGCTGACAAATTCCATGACCGTCGATTTCTCTTCACCCGCCACTGCCGAGAAAATATGCTCAGCCGTATCTGCGGCGGGTTATGGCGCATCGCCGCAGAATCAGGGCGGCAAAAAAGAAAGCAAAAAAACATTGCTTGAAAGCAACGAGCCGAAAAAAATACTCCATAGGCTCATAGCATCGGTCGTGCTGCTCCTCCCGCTGATGTATGTCTCGATGGGACATCTGATGTGGGGCTGGCCCGTGCCGCAGATATTTGCTTCGGATCCGCTTGCGATAGGACTTTATCAGCTCCTGTTGACGACAGCTGTTATGGTTATAAATCAGCGATTTTTCATCAGCGGAACCAAGAGCCTTTTTCACGGTGCGCCGAACATGGACACGCTAGTGTCGCTCGGAAGCGCGGCAGCTTATATATACAGTACAGCGGTGCTCTTTGAAATGTGCAACGCGGCGGTGAACGGCAATGTTCAGATGGCGATGCACCATCTTCACGGACTCTATTTTGAGTCGGCGGCAATGATACTGACGCTTATAACCGTCGGCAAATATCTTGAAGCCGTCAGCAAAGGGCGCACAACAGATGCGATAAAGAGCCTCATGGATCTCGCGCCGAAAACCGCCTGTGTGATAAGAGACGGCAAGGAGCAGGTTATACCCGCGGAGGAAGTCGTAAAAGGCGATACTTTCGTTGTCAGACCAGGCGATAGCATCCCTGTTGACGGCAGAGTTATAAGCGGCGAGAGCGCGGTTGATGAATCGGCGCTTACCGGCGAGAGCATCCCTGTTGACAAAGCGCCGGGCAGTCTCGTCAGCGCGGCGACGCTCAATCAGAACGGATTTCTTACTTGCGAAGCGACGCGTGTCGGCGAGGATACAACGCTCAGCCAGATAATAGATATGGTCGAAAATGCCTCGGCAACAAAAGCTCCAATAGCGAAAATCGCCGATAAAGTGTCCAGTGTATTCGTCCCGACTGTTATGGCGATAGCTCTTGTTGCGGGCGTGGCGTGGCTTATTTCCGGTCGCCCGTTCAGCTTTGCGCTTGCCCGCGCAATAAGCGTTCTTGTCATCAGCTGCCCGTGCGCCCTCGGACTTGCAACCCCTGTCGCGATAATGGTCGGCAGCGGTATGGGCGCAAAGCGCGGAGTGCTGTTCAAGACTGCGACCGCGCTTGAACAGACCGGAAAAACTCAGATAGTCGTCCTCGACAAGACCGGAACGCTGACTCAGGGCAAGCCGCAGGTCACCGATATCGTGCCCGCCGACGGATTTAATAATGATTCGCTGCTGAAACTCGCGGCTTCGCTCGAGAGCAAGAGCGAACATCCGCTCGCCGCGGCGATAACGCGCAAGGCAGGGGAGAGCAATATAATCGCTGATGAGGCGCAGGGCTTCTCCGCTCTGCCCGGTCACGGAGTCAGTGCGGAGATAAACGGAAAATCTGCGATAGGCGGCAATGCATCTCTGCTCAAATCAAAAGGAATTCTAGATTCTGCAATGGAAGCCGCCGGCGAGAGACTCGCAGGTGAGGGTAAAACGCCGTTGTATTTCGCCATTGGCGCAAGCTTGCCGGTATAATCGCGGTTGCCGATGTAGTAAAAGACGACAGCAAACAGGCAATATCCGAACTCCAGAGCATGGGTGTCAGAACCGTTATGCTCACGGGCGATAACAGGCGTACGGCACTCGCTGTGGCAAAGCAGATAGGCGTAGAAAATGTCGTGTCAGATGTGCTCCCGGGTGACAAGGCGGATGTGGTCAAAAAGCTCCAGAAGTACGGCACGGTCGCCATGGTCGGCGACGGCATAAACGATGCTCCCGCGCTCACTCAGGCGGATACGGGTATTGCTATAGGTGCAGGAGCCGATGTTGCGCTCGATGCGGCCGATGTTGTGCTGATGAAGTCGAGCGTCCGCGATGTTGCGGCATCGATACGCCTTTCGCGCCAGGTTCTCAGGAATATTCACGAGAATCTGTTCTGGGCGTTCTTCTATAACTGCATCGGTATTCCGATAGCCGCAGGCGCGCTGATACCCGTGTTCAATATCGCGCTCAATCCCATGTTCGGTGCGGCGGCAATGAGTCTTTCGAGCTTCTGCGTTGTCACCAATGCGCTCAGACTCAATTTCTTAAAGCCCGATCGCCCGTTCAAAGGCAAGTCAAAACCGCCGGTCAAGCTCCCTGAGCTCATGCCGGCAGAAGAGAATATAAAAAATACGGAGGAAACAGCTATGAAAAAGACAGTTTATATCGAAGGTATGATGTGCAACCACTGCACAGCTCATGTTCAGAAGGCACTCGAAGCGCTCGACGGAGTTGAGAGCGTTGAAGTCAGCTTGAGGACAAAAAAGCGGTGCTTACGCTCAAAAATGATGTCGATAACGCCGTTATAATGAACGCTGTCAAGGATGCCGGATACGAGCCGACAAAATGTGAATGATTTTTTAAATAAATCTTGCCATAACACTTGACATATCGAAAGTTATTTGTTAAAATAATTGCCGTCGTCACAGAACGGCAATTAACTGCGGGTGTAGTTCAATGGTAGAACTCCAGCCTTCCAAGCTGGTTACGTGGGTTCGATTCCCATCACCGCTCCAATATGCGCTTGTAGCTCAGGTG
>ENA-OQCP01000147-OQCP01000147.1-human-gut-metagenome-genome-assembly--contig:-NODE-147-length-28385-cov-3.421226_pt1 | contig 28385 bp, 34 predicted proteins | sample MGYA00242760_ERZ504583 | MGnify/ENA primary metagenome ERZ504583 (study PRJEB26092, sample SAMD00036308) | human gut metagenome | host: Homo sapiens | study: EMG produced TPA metagenomics assembly of...
TATTTTTTATCCACGATCTGTTTTAAAGCCTCCTGTCACCGCATCTTCCAGTGTCTCCTTTTTACCCGGCTGCAGACTTTAAATTCAATAATAATCGCCGGATCTTTTTCTCTATTCTTCGGAATCATCATCACATCATACCGTCCAAATCCACTTTCCCGATTCGACCGGATCTGATAACACTCTGCGCGTTCTGCCATCAGTCCCAGGACGAAGCCATGATAGAATCGTTCCGGCTCCAGGCTTTCATTTGTTTCCCCGCCGACATCAAAATGGCTGAAGGTCGCAAGGGACACTTTATTCATATAATAATTCATCGCTTCCAGATCGCCCTGCATCAGTGCTTTCACAAAGCTGCTGTACCCAGCTTCCGATGCTTCAAACCATCCGCTGAACATATCATCAAACATGCTCACCGTTTCCAGATTGGTGATACGGAGCTGATACCACGGCTTCAAAGTAATTCCGCGATACTCCACCTCTTCCGCTTTCAGATAACCGCTCGCGAGCAGCAGACTCCAGATTACATTTTCATTGTAATCCAGCTGTTCAAACACCATCTGCTCATCAAAGTTCACCGTGACTGCCTGTCCGTTCAGTAGATCTTCCATATACTCTTTGATTTCCGGCGAGGCGGTGCGGATCAGCTTTCCCACCAGACCGTTCGAACTCGTATCTGCAGTACGGGCGCAATTTCTTTTCTTTTAAATAATTGGTAATCGACCATGGATTGTAGATATCGCGGTGTCCGCCGAAGATAAATCCATCATACCACTGCTTCACAACATCCTTTGTCTCCCATTCCGAACTCGTCCAGAGATGCAAAAACTTCCTTTTCGGTAAATCCAAAACAGTCCGCATACAGATCCGATGTCGTCGTCACCACACGCAGATTATTTAAGTCAGAAAAAATACTTCTTTCGAAACCCTCGTGATTCCGGTCATCATCGCACGTTCCAGATAAGGATTCGTTTTAAACGTCGCATTAAACAGACTCCGCACAAACGTTGTAAATTCCGCCCAGTAGCCATGGACATACGCTTCCTGCATCGGCGTGTCGTACTCATCCAGCAGAATAATCACTCTTCTGCCGTAATACCGCGCCAGATACATACTCATATTATTGAGTGCCGCTGCGGCCTCCGCATCACCCATATGCAGATTGACCTCGTTGTATGCTTTCTTCTCATTTCCGCTCAGCAGATCCCCATCCAGAAGATAACGGTTTTCTTCATACACTCTCGCAATCTGCTGTTTGATCTGGATTTTGCTTCCGAAAGCTGATCTGCTTTCACGGCTGCAAAACTCAAAAAGATCACCGGATACTTTCCCTGCAGTTCCCGATATTTTTCTTCTTTCCAAACGCCAAGTCCTTCAAACAGATCGCCCCGGGCGGCATATTTATTAGAGAAAAAGCAGTCCAGCATGCTCATATTCAGTGTCTTGCCAAAGCGGCGGGGGCGGTGATCAAGGTGATTTCATCCCCGTTTTCCCACCAGTCCTTGATGAAGTGAGATTTATCCACAAAGAAATAATGGTTTTCCCTTAAGGATGCAAAATTCTGTTTTCCTATCTGTTTTCCTATACTGATTACTTTTTCCATCCATCACACCTGCTTTCGGAATTTGTCCTTTTCTCGATTATACACTATCCTTTCCTGAATTCCAATCTTAAAACATCCTATTCGCCGCAAACGTAAAAAACAATAACGCCAGAAACAGCACTTCCAGCACCGCTCCCAGAATGGTAATGATCTTTCCCGTCTTCTCTTTCCAGATTTTTTCATCCCCAGATACAATAGAATTCCGATCACCGCGCCAAGCGTATTATCGATCACATCCGTAATATCACTCGCGCCGATCGCAAAAATATACTGCGTCACCTCAAAAAACAGGCTCAGTCCCGATGCAAGGAGAATGCGGTTCTGGATTTCGCTGTCCGGATAGAAGGCTGAGATGCAGAGGCCGAACGGCAGAAAGACCAGCATATTTTCGATAATTTCACTAATCTGCACTTTCCCGTTCACCACAACCGACGCCGCATACGGAATCAGATTAATCCCCCGCAGGTGCGGAATTTCTTCCGGGCGCAGAGCGAATTTGAATAAAATGCACCAGACAAGCAGCGCCAGGTAAATGCCGAATACCACAAGTAATGCTTTTGATTTTTTCTCGTTTTTCCAGGTCATGTTCTTTCCTCTCTCATCTTCACTTGATAAGAGGATTCTACCAAAACATTCTTAGGATTCCGCTTCTTCTTTTCCAAAGAAATCCCAATAAATTTCCTAAGATTTTCTGATGCTCAGATTCTTTTACATTTCTTCGTCATGCCAATTTATTATATCTTTCATATCAATTATATCTTTTACATATCGCAAAAAACTGTGTATAATACCCCGTGTGCAGAGAAATGAATCAAAATGAAAATCCCATGTTCCCCTGGGACAGCAGTATTCTCCCCACTGCTGTCCCTCCTTTCAGGGAAACTGTTACTGACAGTTTTCTTTGGTGTAGACGAAAAGAGGAGGCTGTGCAGCGACCACAGCCTCCTCTTTTCTATCTTTTTCGTTTTTCTTTTTGTTTATTTCTTAATCTCATACCCGCAATACTGCATCACCAGCTCGCAGAACATCGCATTCGCCCAGGAGAACCACTCTCTGGTGTAAACGGTCGGATCATCTACGAAAACACCCTCGTGCATCAGTCCTGTACCGCCGTCGGTTGCCATCAGTTCGTGGATCATCTGATGTTTCTCCTCCTTTGTCGGTGCGGTCAGTCCCTCGATGGCTTTGGAGATGTGCCATACGTAGCGAACCGGTGTGTGCGGGCTTCCGATACCGGAAAGCTTCGTTCCTGCATAATAGAACGGGTTTGCCTCGCTTAAGATCAGCTTTCTTGTGTTGTCAGCCACTTCCTGGCTTTCCGGCTCGTAGCCGAGATAGCTCATAGCCAGAAGACTCGGTACATTGGCATCGTCCATCAGATTATACTGGCCAAAGCGTCTACCTCGTAAGCATAAACATCGCCAAGTCCCCAGATATGGTGGTACCGTAAGTCTCAATGGCCTGTTTTACGGTCTTTGCCATCTCTTCTGCTTTCTTCGCAATCTCCTCTTTTCCGCCGACGAAATCTGCGATCTCCTTCAGATAATTCAGAACGACAACCGCAAACATGTTGGACGGAATCAGATAACCGTAACGGCAGGATCATCGCTTGGACGGAAGCCGGACCAGATCAGGCCGATGCCGGATTTTACCTGCGCACCTTTTCCATCGCGGGAAAGCGTATCGGTGTAGGAGCAGTTTTTACGGATGAAGCTGTACGGGGATTTCTCCTCGTGGTTCATTTCAGTCTCAAATACAGTCAGGATTTTGTCAACACCTTCCCAGAAAACCTCGTCAAACTGATCCGTTCTTCCGGTGTTCTTCCAGAACAGATAGGAGAACTGCAGCGGATAGCAGAGAGAATCGATCTCATACTTTCTCTCCCAGATCCACGGTCCCATATCGGTCTCGTCCTTCTCCCAGCAGTTGCCGTTCGGTCCTTCGTTGAATGCGTTTGCGTATGGATCGATGTTGATGCACATAAACTGGCGGCGGATAAGGCCTGCGATCAGGTCAGCCAGCTCCGGGTCGTTCTGCGCCGGAACAAGGTACGGGCGCAGCTGTGCTACCGAGTCACGCAGCCACATGGCCGGGATATCTCCGGTGATGACGTAGGTGCTGCCGTCCTCCATTTTCTTTACGGTTGTGTCGAGGGTATTGGAGTAGCATCGTTCAAACATATCAACGATTTCCGGCTCGTCTTTCAGTTTTTCTCTCAGGCTTAAAATCAGCTCCTGAATGGACTTTGGTAAGGTCTCTTTCATTCTTTTTTCATCCTTTCGCTCAATTTTTCTCATTTCCCGTTATTCTACAACAGGCATCTCCGCAATCGAAAATGCCCTGTTGTAGTTCTTATAAAATTAATGTATCAGACTTATTTCTGTGCGTCAATCTGTTTCTGAGCTTCTTCGCGGATGGTCTCCCAGCCTGCGGTCTCAAGCTCTGCATCGATTGTTTTTACAAGCTCTCTCGGATCCTGTGCGCCGGTGAATAACTCAGAATAGTATTTCTCATATACGGCACGGCAGTTTGCAAGCTCTGTTTCGATGTTGGAGGTATCCAGGTTGAATCCAAGCATCTCAGACGGAGTTGCTTTCTCGTTCAGCTCTTCTACTTCATCCCACTGGTTGAAGTCAACATCGTCTGTCTGAGTTACGTTGAAGAAAGTACCCTGGGTATATCCGGCCATACCCCAGTCAGTGGTCAGGCGGTGTACCTTATTGTCATCGGTGTACTCGAAGTCTTTTCCTTCTGCTCCATAGTAGAACCAGTCACGTACTTTGGAATCCGTATTTACCAGGTTCAGAAGCTGAAGTGCTTTGTCCGGGTGCTTGCATCCGGAGTAAATACCATTGATGGAACCACGTACAGTTGTGTTGGAAACGACTGTGTTGCCATACTGTACTGCTGAACAATTGGCGATACCATTGTTCGGACCCCATGTTGTTTTTGCAGCGCCGCTCCATCCCTGTGCAACAAAGAACATTGCGTATTTGCTGGAATCATCTGCTGTCGGAGCGTCTCCGTTGATGATGCCCTCCTGATACATTTTACGAACGATATCCAGGTTGGAAAGGATTTCTTCGTCATCCAGCGGATTGACAACGGTCTTGCTGTCATCGCCGTATTTAACGCCGATTGCCGGAAGTCCGGAGCTTAAATCATCGTAGTTCAGGTTCAGCAGGAAGTTTGCACCATTTTTGGACATGAAGTACGGAGATCCGCCTTCGCCCTCTTTTACTGTCTTCAGAGCATCGTACAGAGTATTGAAATCTGTTACAGAATTTACATCAATGTTATATTTGTCTGCAATATCCTGATCCCATACAAAGTACTCGGAAAGGGAGCTGTCTTTGTAGTCGGTACGCCGTAGATTTTTCCATTTACTTCTACTGCTTTCCAGTAATCTTCCGGAATCATGTCATACAGCTCGGAAGCGTTGTCTTTGAGCAGATCTGTAATGTCCATCAGTGCGCCGGTGTTCACCTCAGAAGAGTAACGGTTCTGGTCGGTGAACAGGATATCGAAATACTCGCCGGAGTTTGTGATAACGCTTCTTCTGTTATCCCAGTCACCCCACGGAACGATCTCCATGTCTACATTAACGCCGATTTTCTCCTCCAGATATGGGTTGATCTGTGCAAGCCACTCATCATAATCCTTCGGCATTCCGTTACCAACCTGAATCCATTTCAGTGTAACAACTTCATCTTTTGCATCACTCTTTGAAGAGCTGCTGCTTCCGTTGCTGCTTCCGCAGCCTGCCAGCATGCCACCGGCCATAACAGCAGAAAGTGCAAGAGCTAAAAACTGTTTCTTTTTCATTGTAGCATCCTCCTGATATAAAATATAGAATGTTGAAATTATCCTTAACCGAAGCCTTTTGCTTCAGTATGAGATCCATAAAGGTAAATGGTCGATCAGCCTTTTACCGCACCGACCGTCAGACCGGAAATGAAGTATTTCTGGAAGAACGGATAGCAGCATGCGATCGGGATGATGATGATGATTGCCATCGCCATACGGGCGCCCTCTTTTGGCATCGAGTTCATGTACTGTGCGTGGTAACGCCAAGAGACGGGTTGTTTGCCATCATCTCAATATTTCTCTGTACGTGATCCAGCAGAGCCTGCAGGGAATACAGCTTGGTATCGCTGATGTACAGGGAAGACTGGAACCAGTCGTTCCAGTAACCGAAGGTGAGGAACAGGGCGATCGTTGCCATCAGCGGTTTCGACAGCGGCAGGGCGATCTTTCCGAAAATCTGGAACTGGGTTGCTCCGTCGATCTGTGCCGACTCAATGATGGATTCCGGAATGTTGGTCTTGAAGAACGTTTTACAGATAACAACGTTGAACGAAGAAACACAAAGCGGAAGGATCAGCGCCCAGATACTGTTTTTCAGGTTGAGGAACTGTGTGTTAACTACATAAGAAGAAATCATACCACCATTGAAGATCATTGGAATAAAAACGACCATGGTGAAGAATCCGTTCAGTTTGTAGGTGCTTCTGGAAAGAACGTAACCCATCAGCATTGTAAGGGCAACTCCGATTACCGTACCGATAACCGTTACCGCAACGGAAACGCCAAGTGCTGTCAGGATCATCTGTCCTTCCCGAAGAAGGAATTTGTAGGAATCCAGCGAGTATGCGCTCGGAATAAACTGGTAGCCGTTCATCTTGATCGAATGCTCGGAAGAAATCGAGATCATAAAAATGAATACCACCGGGATAATACAGGCCAGGGCGAGGATCACAAAAATAACATTGAAAATTGCATTTGTAGATCCCTGGATCTGATTTAAATGTGAAGAGGAAGCCAGATCAAGATCTTTTTTCTTTTTTGCCATTTTCGTACCTCCTTAAATAATCGCGCTGTCTTCATCAATCTTCTTCACAATGGCATTGGCAAGAAGGATGGTGATGCAGCATGCAACAGACTGGAAGAATGTTGCCGCAGAAGTCATTCCGATCGGAGTGGAAGACTGCAGTGCGTTGTATACATATGTGTCGATAGTTGCTGTCGTTTTGAAGATCGAACCGCTTGCTCCCTGAGAAAGCTGGAAGAACAGTCCGAAGTCGGAGTAGAAGACCTTTCCGACATTCAGAATGAACATCATGATGATGACACTCTTTAAGCAAGGCAGGGTAATGTGCCATACCTGCTGTCTCTTGTTGCGCCGTCCATAACGGCTGCCTCGTACAGTGTGGTATCAATACCGGAAATGCTGGACAGGTAGATAACCATGTTGTATCCGGTAGATTTCCACAGATACATGAAGATCAGGATAAATGGCCATACACCGGCACTCATGTACACTGAATCGGATTCCTTGCCTGCATTTCTCATTATACTGTTGATCAGACCGTTGTCCTGGTTCAGGAATGCATCCAGGAAGTAGGAAGCTACAACCCATGACATGAAATATGGGAAGAACATCATCGTCTGATATACCTTCGACGCTCTTTTGTTGTGCAGCAGGCTGATCATGATAGCCAGTCCTACGGAAAATACCATACCAAGAACGATAAATGCAAGGTTATACAGGATTGTGTTTCTCAGGATGACGAACAGGTCGTTGGATCTGATCAGGAACGAAAAGTTTTTGAAGCCGGCCCAGTCACTGTGGAGCAGGTTATAAATGAAACTCTTTCCGCCGGTGATTTTGTAATTCTTGAACGCAATGATCAGACCGAACATAGGCAGGAAGCAGAACAGAATATACCAGATGGTGGTCGGCAGCGCCATGACGGTCAGCTCCGTGTCATTCTTGGTCCAGCGTCCTTTTTTCTTTTTGCTTGGTTTACTCAAGATTTTTTCCTCCTTCTCCCGATTGCTCGCTTATCACTTTATCCGTTTATCTTACAAACGGAATCCCGGTAAATAATCTTTCCGGGAATGCGGTATACCTCGCCGCTCTTTTTCTGCGGTTCATTCATATGTTTGATCATACGTTTTGCCGCAAGACGTGCAATCGCGTCGGTGTCAACCGCAACCGTGGTGAGCGGCGGACTGCACAGTTGTGCATAAATGGAATCATCAAAACCGGTCACGGAAACATCCTCCGGTACGCAGATTCCACGCTCTTTTAATGCCTGCACTAATTTGAATGCGGTGGCATCGCAGTTACAGACAAATGCGGTGGGCAGCTTCTCCGGTAGCAAAAGCGGAATGGCAATGCTTCATCGCTTCGGTCCGGGATTCTCCACTCATTTTTTGGGGAAATTCCCTCCTCCAGCATTCTCCGCAGATATCCGAGATATCGGTCGGAAATACTGGTTGTACTTCCTACGGTTCCGACAAATCCGATGTCTGTGTGGCCCTGCTGGATCAGGTAATTGGTCAGCTCATAGGAGCTGTAAATATTCTCGGTGATGACGGAATCGGATTTGTGGGTTCGATCGTAGATGTCCACATACACTTTCGGGAGATCAATCTGTGCAATCTGCTCCCGGACACCCTTATCGAGAATACCAAGAAAGATCAGGCCGTCGAACAGCCTCTGGTCTGTATCGTGTTCATGTCCGACGGGAGTGTTGCTGTTGTCGGAGAAATCATGATACTCGAGCAGGATGCTCTCTGCAGCTCGTAGATGATCCGCTCGTACATTGCCATATAAAATTTTCCTTCGTCTCCGGAGCTGAACCGCGGACTCATGATGATACCGACTTTTTTGCTCTTCCGTTTTCCGTAGTCCGGAAGGACATAACCGGATTCTCTCGCAAGCGTAAAAATCTTTTCTTTCAGTTCTTCTCCCACGCCGTCTTTTCCGTTCAGCGCCTTGGAAACTGTTACTTTACTGATGCCCAGCTTATCTGCCAGATCCTGCATGGATACTGATTTTCTCTCTGCCATGTTACCAACAGCCCCTCTATTTGTTTCTTAACTTGTTTTTATATGTTAACATCCTTTGGAAAGATTGTCAATAGCCTTTTCGTTATTTTGTATATTAAAATTCTTATTTTCCAGTCCTAATTTGTATAGATCGAGGAGTATTCTTCTGTTTCTTTTGATTTTTTAGACAGAAAATCTGTGTTCTTGTGTTAAGTCACATAACATCTTAATATTAACGCAGTACTTTTTCGCCTGTTTTCATTTTTAACGAAAAAGCAGCGGAAGTCTGACTTTTTCGTCTAATTGTCATACTCCCCGCTGTCTTTTTTCATCTTCTGCTGTTTTTCATACTACCGCCAGACAGCCATGGCTCATTGCCTGACACCGCCGTAAAACCGCGGAACAATGATTACCCGCAAATAAAGGTAACCACACCCTTGTCATTATCTGACAGGCTTTCCATATCTTTCTCTGCGGTTCCCTGCTCCACAATCTCAACTCCATAGCGGAATTCACTGAATCCGGACAGGTCCATCTTGAAGTTTGTTTCCCATGTGTTATTCATAATCCAGCTGTAAACCGGCCGTTTATTATTCTCCTCTTTGTTATCGCACAGAAGGATTGGGTGGGATTCCATCTCCCCCATGTAAAGTAACGGTGTGTCAAAAGTATTAACCAGAATCGTCTGATCTTTTGTCCGGTAAACGAGCCCTTCATCCGCAATATAGTATTCCATATTGGTGCCAGGAAGCTGATCAATACCAGGCGCATGGTAACACCTCCATTCTGGATCATCACTTCCGCATCCGGAAGATTTAACGATAACGGAAGGTACAGGCTTTCGATATCCTCGCTTAATGTTTTGGCTACCCGGTAAGAAAACTCAATTTTCGGAAGATGACGGTACATTTTGATCACAATACTGCTGTGATACGTTCCCTCCAGGGTAAAGATCAGTTCTACTTTGGTAAACACCGGTCCGTGATCCAGAATTTTCACATCCGTAAGGTCACCCTGATACTGCTCTGCGTGAAGTCCGCGGATATTTCTTCCGATCAGACTGCGTTCCGCATAAACCCCCTTCCGTATTTCGGTGCGTTCATAAACCGGCGTGAAGAACGTTTCCAGACCGGATTTGCACATTTCAACCTCTGCTTTTTTATTGTAAAAGGAGGTAATACCCTCTCCGACTTTCCATTTGATCTGAAAGAAATCGTTTTCCAGACCGTAAGGCAGTTTGTAACTTTCCGGATCGTACGTGTTCACAATATCGCGCACCCGCTCTGCGCCTACCCAGGCAGTTCTGGTGAACAGGGTCTGGGACGGAGCCGGCTGCTCTTCGTACGTGAACGTTTTCTCTTCCATTGGCTCAAATTCTGCCAGAAAACTTATCAGGACTCCGCGCGATGAGCAGACAGCTGCACCTCCATCTCCTGTTTTGTTTTGTCATCGGTTACTTTAACTGCAGAAAGACTTAAGGTTTCTACGTAAAATTCTACCGGAAATACTCTCTTTTGATGCTTGTGGAGACCGCCTTCACTTTACCGGACAGATTATAATAGCGCAGAATATCACCCAGTTTATGGCACTGCTCATTTTTACGCATCGCTGCTGCCTCATGTGCTTTGGATGCATAACTGTTTTTCCGCATATCCAGATTTGTCACCATGGTATCGTACGGATTCGTTACCGTAGCAGAATGACCCCAGGTGTGCTCTGCATATAAAAGAGAATTATCGCCATATGCTGAATCAGTTCTTCGTTATGTACCCCTGTTTTTTCTTCCAGTCGGTCGCAGATATGGTTCAGTCGTACGGCCTCTTTGTAATGTTTCACCGCATATGGTGTACTTCCAACGCCATTGCCCCACCAGTCATTGATGGCACCTCGATACACCGGTGCATCCTGCACTTTATCCCGGATCTTGTCATACAATTCCTGAAGCGTCACCATATGCATGGTGACTTCTTCGCCATATTTTTCATTAAACAGCGCAACCGTATCTGCAATGGCCGGGTTGATCGGCGCATTATCCGAAAAAACGCCGGAAACACTGGTGATATAGAAATCGTACGGATAACCGTTTTCTTCATATTCCTTTATGCTCGCAGCCAGATTCGTGTGCAGATTTTCCAGAAGTCCTGTCACATCACCATTCTTTTTGCCGAAGTAGTTTTCCGTCATAAAATTAACATTTTTGTTCAGAACAATGCCGAGGGCATTTCCCAGGTTATAATGCTCACCATTCCATACCAGCAGACGCTGTCCGTTCTCATTTTCCAGAAATACGGTTTCTGGTTCTGATACAGCGGATACATGCCGTGATGGGTATGGATATTGGTATACAAAAATTCTACTCCGTTTTCGATCAGGGCATCGCGCTGTCCCATGGAGATACCATTAATATCTGCAATCATGGCTGTTTTGATCTGGATTCCTTTTTCGCCGCAGATTTCCTGCATCGTATGGATTTTTTCTTTCAGATATTTGCAGTCGGCAAGATCATTAAAGTTCAGATAATTGGCAGACAGACCGATGTTTCCTTTTTTTACCAGATCGAAAAACTTTTCTTTTTCTTCCTCCGTTGCCATTTTGAAAAACTGCTCCACGCAGTACCATGTCTCACAGTTCCATTTCAGATCTTTCTGGGTTGTGTTGTTTTTGATTCCATTTTCAATCAGTTCGACCGCCCTGCGGATGTTGTTTGCCTGATTGTAGATAACCTGCTCCTGCAGATCGGTGTAACCCACGTCAGTGTGGGAATGATGTACGATGTAGACTTCTCTGATTTTGTGTGTCATGATAATTTCTCCTTTTCCTGTTCTATGTTGCTCAAAATTTTTATCTCTCTTTACCCACAGATGCCACCAGCATTTTAATCATTTCGCCCTCTTCCGGTACAATCCGGTATGTTCCGACCGCTGCCGGAACGATGGCGGTTTCTGCGTAATGTACCGTGAACGGTGCAAAGCTGCCATCCATGCTCTCGATGCGGGCACTTCGTCCCTCCACGAGATTCATCACATGAACCGTGTCATCCATCGAGACGGTGTGCGGCCCGGAAAGTGTATAGCGGATTGTGTCGATAAACTCGCGGCTGTGCAGTCCGGTGCGCTCCACTTCACAGGTTTCTGTTTTTTCCAGTATTTTCTGCTGGCCGACGATATTGTCGTACACCCATTTGGTATCGCGGTTCCACTGGATATTTTTCATACCGTGGTCGAGGTGGATCGGACGCGGCAGTCCATCCATGCCAAGCGGCCCCAGTCCCAGAGTTTGAAGGTAAAGATATACGGTGTCGCACTGATCTCCAGCACCATCGTGTTTTTTCCTGAGCAGTGCACCGTTCCTGCCGGAATCAGCACATGATCGTGTTTTTTGACCGGGATTTTGTTGACATATTTTTCTGCAGGGAAAAGTTCTTCTCCTTTTTCTGCTGCACGGAGTTCCCGCTCCATCTCTTTTTTATCCACGCCTTCTTTGAGGCCGAGGTATACATACGTTTCCTCGTCTTCATCGGCATCCAGAAGATAGTAGCTCTCATCCTGCGTATATGGCATGCCGAATTTTTCATAGATATATTCGGTCAGCGGATGTACCTGCAGGGAAAGATTCTGACCGCCCATCGTATCCAGCAGGTCAAAACGGATCGGGAATTCTGCGCCGAACCGGCCGTGGACTCTTTCCCCCAGCAGTTCATGCGGCGCATAGAAGACAAGATCCTGTGCCGGTACTTTTAAGACTTTTCCGCCGATTTCCAGATTCAGGCTGTTTTCCTCCGGAACTCCGTCAAAGCTCCACGCGAAATTTTCCTTCGATGCATCCAGACCAAGGTTTTCCTTCATCCACTGACCGCCCCATACGCCAGGGTCGAAATACGGCTCCATACGAAATGGCTGTCTGGCAAGCTGCTGCAGTGCGCTCGGAAGGCATTTCCCGTTGTAAGAACCGGCGCATTTTCTTTCTCCGTATCCAGAAGATACGTGAATTTTTCATACCGCTCTTTTTTATAGCGGTCCGCCAGACGCCATTCAATGAAAAATCCCCGTTTATATTTCGTCAGGATCGGATCATTATAATTGGTACTGTGCCAGTTTGGCATGCCGCTCCGGTAGCGGAGCTGAATTTCCCATCGGGTCAGATCACAGTAGACAAGAACATCTGCCTCGGCCAGAAGCTCTGTCGCTGTACCAACGATCACGATCAGACCACCGTTTGTATTCTTTTTCTTCCGCACATCTGTCTCAATTGTTTTTTTCATGGTTTCCAGCTTTTCGCTCTCAAACCAGGTGTCTATGGTTTTATGACACATAATGCCGAAAACACGGTCATCGGTGATGTAATCGTTAAATTCTCTTAACAGCGTTTCTTCGTCTTTGGCACAGTCTTCGATATCAAAATCCGGTCCGGCTGCAGCGCATTGGCCAGTTCCATTATTTCTTCTTTTCGTACACCCGGGTACAGATCAAAGGAAAGAATACAGGTTTTCTTTTCTTTCTGTTTTTCCTGAACCGCCCGTTTTAATTCTTCGATGATCTCCTTTTTTTCATCCCAGATTTCATTTTCGTATCCTGTGATCTTCATTTGCGGATGTAATTCGTAGTTTCCATATTTCTTTTTTAAATTCATTTGGATTCTTTTCCTTTTCTTAATTTTTCTTCCATCCATTGGGTTGTTTCCTGCGCCGATCAGATCTATCCTCTTTGTTTCAACGCTTTCGCATCTGGCAGATTTCGCACTTCTGTCCGGTTTCGTTTTTTTACATGTCATATGTTTACAGTTCCACCGTGTACTTATAACGATTTCCCGGATAATAGCAGATCGAATATTCAAAAACCTCGCCGCCCTTCCGGAATGTCTGCCGTGTCCGGATAAAAATAGGCATCTGCGCATCAATTTTCAGTGCTTTCTGCACCTCTTCCGATGGAAGTGCCGCCTCAAGCGTATCCCGGCCGGATTCAATATAGATTCCATGCTCCTCCCACAGATACTGATACAGCGATTCCATGTATGGCTCCGGCTCTGTTGGCAGTTCGCAGATTTTTTTCAGATACGTAATGGTATAGACCATGGGTTTTCCCACAGCATTCCTCACACGTTTCAGGCAATAACATGGCTCCGTCAATGGAATCTGCAGACTTCTTGCTACCGTTTCCCCGGGACTGATCAGTTCCATCTTGCAGTATGTTGTCTGCATTTCGATATGATGCTTTTTCATTTCTTCCGTGAAGCTGATGACACCTTCCATCTGCTCTTCGACTTTCTCGTAGACAACATCTGTTCCGATGCCGCGCCGTGCACGGGCGTAACCGCTCTGTACCAGATTCGTCATCGCCTGGCGTACTGTCACACGCGAAAGCTCGTACTTTTCCATCAGCTCTTTTTCTGTTGGCAGAAAATCTCCTTTTTTGTACGTGCCGCATTCGATCTGCTGTTTCAGAATCTGTTCCAGCTGCGCATACAGCGGCGGTGCTCCCGGATTTCTATCCATTTTTGCAGTTTCTCCTTCTTCTTTTCTCTCCATAGCATTGTATTTTTGTTTCTGAAAATATTTTTGCTCTATTGTGTTTTTTCAGGAAACTGTGACAACAGGCCTTCCATGGCACGGCCGGATGTTTCCGTTTCTATCTGAATCCGAATCTTTCTTTTCTCGCACTCTCTTTCCAGTTCTTTTCCAAACCAGGAAAAACTTTTTGCAATCTGTCCGCCCAGAAGCAGCAGATCCGGCTGATATTCCTCCAGCACAGGAAGAAGGCCAGCCGCCACATCTGCTCCAAATCTTCTCCAGACTTCTTCTGCCTCCATGTTTCCCGCTTTTACCAGACCATACAATTCTTTTCCACTCCACACTTTTCCTGTCACAGCCAGGCTAATCTGCTCCAGCCCGCGCACAGAAAGATAATCGTCCAAAATGGAATCTCCAAACGGCTGTTGATAAATCCATCCATTTTCCGGCACACCTTTTCCCGTTTTCACTGTTTTGCCGTTTTCTACAAAAGCAGATCCGGCGCCGGTTCCGATGCAGACGCACAGAATTTTATCTACATCACGACAGTTTCCGTACCAGCTTTCTCCCAGTGCAAATGCTTCAATGTCATGTAAAAACAAAAATCGTGCTGATCCAAGTTCCGGCACGCGCGCCTTGATTTCGCTTTCCAGTGGAATCCCGTAAATGGCATCGTACTTATTCAGTCCCTGCATCCGGCTGATTCCATTTTCATAATCAAACGGACCCGGAATCGCCATCCCAACTCCGACAACACTTCCGTCTGCTTCTCTCATCAGTTCCCGGCAGATCTTTGCAAAATTGTCCAGAATCTTCTCTGTGCTCTTCTGCGCCTGTGCTGGAAATTTCCGGATTTTCGTTCTTACTCCATTTCTGTCCGACACACTTCCTTTGATTTCCGTTCCGCCAACATCCAGAAGGATATATTTTTTCTTCTCCATCCCGCTTCCGTCCCTTTTCATCTTTTCCCTGTATTCTTTCTGTTTATATGCCACTAGAATCTCATTTCTTTGTATTGGTTCTCCTGCCGCCTTGTTATAATGTTATAACCTATTCATTTTTCTGTTGCAAGCGTCTGTCTGCAATTTTGTCTGCTTTTGCAAAACTTTGTGAAAACGCGATAATACGTTTTATGCACTTGGCGCAGAACGCAAAAATCCCCTGTTTCCGGGGTTTTTTATACACTCCGGACAGAGGATTTTTCTTATTTTCTACTTATTTCAATACATTTTCCAATTTAACAAAAAGGGTATTCAGCTCCTGCACCACACTCTGCAGACTCTTTTCCCCGACATAGTTTCCAATCGCAAACAATGCTTTATATAAAAAATTAACCGCCCCCTGCAATTCTTCGTTTTGCTCTTTTGTTTCTTTCCGAAGCTGCTGCAGTTTTTCTGCCATCGGAAACAATTCCGCAAGAATCTGCTCTTTTCGTGCCCGGTCCGACGGTTCATCTGTCTCCATTTCTTCGAGATCATAGTTATCTGTTCTGCCGCATTTTCCCTTGCACACTGCGCAATCCGGATTCAGACGGTTCTTTTCTGCCTCCACGCGTACAATCCAGGATTTCCCCTCTTCTTCCCTCAGCTCTTTTTCCGGATTTGCCGCACAAATTCCGCCAAGCAGAATCTCATGCGTGGCTTTGTCCGGGCGGTGACCATTGCTGTCACCGCTGGAAAACTCCTGCGATTCACCTTTTGCTGCTTCTCCTCTTCCATCTACCGACCGGGCCAGACCGATCAGCACACCAAGAAGCTCCTTTTGTATCTTCGTCATACTCATTTTTCTAATACCTCTTACCGAGCTTTTCATTTTTTTTCGTCTTACATATTCCACAAAGCAGAATGTACCAATTATAAAAATACTTTTAAGGGCACACGCTAATTACTATATCTGATTTTCTACAAAATTTCCCCCTCCGTAGAAATCACCACGGTTTTCACCGGAATCTTCTTTCCACTCTCTTTCAGTGCCATCTTCACGGCACGCTCCATTCCTGCGCAGCACGGAACCTCCATGCGTGCAACCGTGATACTCTTAATATCATTGCACATAAAAATCCGCGCAAGTTTCTCGGAATAATCGATATCGTCAAGTTTTGTACAGCCTACGAGAACGACATGATCCCGAATAAAATCCTGGTGGAAGTTTCCGTACGCATACGCCGTACAGTCCGCCGCAACGAGAAGGTCCGCTCCTGCAAACATGGAAGCCCGCTCCTGCACCAGCTTAATCTGCACCGGCCACTGGCGGAGCCGGGACGGAACTGCTGCAGAATTTTCCTGCGCATCTGCACGGTCAATCGCCCAGCCGTTTTCACCTGCTTTTCCTGCTCCGGTATTCTCCTGTCCGGCCGCCTCTTTTGCCTTCCGCTGGTTCTCTTTTACCGCCTCCTCATCGTACGGCAGCGCCTCCCGCTCCACAAACGAAATCGCATCTGCCGGACAGACCGGCAGGCAGTCACCGAATCCGTCGCAGTAGTCATCCCGGATCAGCTTTGCCTTCCCGTCAACCATCGCAATCGCACTTCATGACAGGCATGCGCACAAAGCCCGCATCCTGTACATCTGTCTTCCTCTATCTGAACAATTTTTCGAATCATCGCTGAATCTCCTTTTTTCTCTTTGTTTCTCAATACCTGTTTGTTTCTCAACCATGATATCATACTTTATCCCTGTTTTGACAGTTGTTTTTTTTAGTAGTTTTTTCCTACAATACCAACTCTTCATCCAGAGCCAGCGAATAAATAATCTTCTCTTTCACCTTTTTCCCTGTCGTCCGCTCCAGTGCCTGCTGGTAATAGACGAGCTGTTTTTCATACCTCTTTTTCAGCTCCCCGGCTTCTCTCACACGATCCGTTTTGTAGTCCACAAGAACAATCTCATCCCCCTCCGGGAACCATGCGTCAATGATTCCCTGCACGAGAATGGTTTCATCTTCCGGATAGGACGGATCTGCCTCACTTGCCGGAACGGACATCACAAACGGCTGCTCCCGCTTCAGGGTTCCATTTAGAAAGGCATTCCGCATCCGCATTCCGACCGGACTCTTTGCGAACGCCAGAACAGATTTGAAATAAATGCATTCCACTGCCTCTTTCGTCATTTTTCCTTCTGCAATCAGTTCCTCCGTCTGTGCCATCAGCTCTTTGATGCTGTACGCCCTGCGGTAATCGAGACATTCCAGCAGGCGGTGGTACGCCGTTCCGCGGTCAGCTCCCGTCAGGCCTCAGCGTGATCCTTTTTCATAAAGCCCGGCACAATCGGTACGAGTTCTTCCTGCACAAACAGCTCTTTTCCGATCTCCGATTCCTCCATCCCTGCCTTTTTCAGCTGGGAAACCGTTACCTTTACCGGAATCTGTTTCTCATTCTCATAAGGATACTGATATGCAAACCGTTCTTCCACAAGCTCTTTCAGCGTCTCTTTTCTCGACGGCTGTTTCGGAATTTCCATGATTTTCTGTTCATTGACCGCGCGCTCCATCTGATGCAGCACCTCGCCCTCGACAAGTCCCGCCGGTGATACAAGACGGATTGTGACCGGAATTTTCTCCGCATACAGCGGATTTTCCTCATTTCCCGCAAGGCCGAACTGCTCATACAGCCCATCAAAACAGCGATTTCGTGAAAAAGCCGGGAGAATCCAGTCAAGATAGCCGGATGCGCTGCTTAAGGTTTGATACGACAGCAGTTCTTCCTGCCGTCCCGCATGTGCCGCACACTGTTTTACACGGCTCTCCAGCTTCGATGCCATGCCTGTCATGATCAGCTTCTCCTTCGGGCGTGTCATCGCAACGTAGAGCACACGCAGCTCCTCCGCCAGATTTTCCAGTTTCATGCTCTGGCGGATGATCTGCCGCGGCAGTGTCGCCTGGCGCACGCGGTGTTCGGGATCGATCGCATCTGCGCCGATGCCCATCCGGGAATGCAGCACCAGTGCTGCACGGCTGTCCATCTGGTTGAACGATTTTCCCATACCGGAGAGAAATACAATCGGAAACTCCAGTCCTTTACTCTTATGAATACTCATGATGCGCACGGTATCTGCGCTCTCACCGTAAATATTCACCTCTCCGAAGTCCACTTCATACTTCTGCAGCTGTTCGATATAACGAATGAAGTTGAACAATCCACGATAACTCGTTGCTTCAAATTCCACCGCCTTTTCCACCAGCATTTCCAGATTCGCCCGCCGCTGCACACCGCCCGGCATCGCAGATGCATAGCCACCGTAACCCGTCTCCTCGAGAATCTGTGTGATCAGCTCATGAATCGGCGTATACGGCACGCGGCATCGCAGCGTCTCAAGCTGTGCAAGAAACCTCCTAAGTTTCTCCCTGAGCGCTTCATCTTCCCCAGTCACCGCATATTTTCCACATGCCTCGTAAATTTTTACCTCTTTATCCACACAACGCACCGCCGCAAGCTCCGCGTCTGTGCATCCGCAGATGGGGGAACGCAGAATGGCCGTAAATGGAATTTCCTGACAAGGATTGTCACACAGATGCAGGTAATTCAGCACCGTCACAATTTCCTGCGTGGAAAAGTATCCCGTTTTTGATGTACTGTAAGCCGGAATTCCAGCCGCCTGCAGTACGCGCGAAAACGTCTCCGACCAGCCGCTGACCGCACGGAGCAAAATGACGATATCCCGGTACTGGATTTTCCGGTATTCCCCGGTCTCCTTATCCACAACTTCCTCATTTCCAACCATTTCCCGGATGCGCGCCGCAACGGCAGCCGCCTCCGTTTCCATCTTCGTCTCGCGGGATTTATCATCTTCCAGCTCCGGCGCCTGGTCGTCCAGCAGCAGAAGCTCCGTTTCGTATGCCGTCTGCCACGGATCCGTCTTTCCCTCTTCTTTTTTCGGGAACGCCGCACCCGCATGGAGGCTCGCCGCCTCGTCATACGCAATGCCGCCGAGCTCCGGCTCATGAGTTTCCGGAATACATAATTCGCCGTCGCAAGCACCTCCTGCCGGCTTCGAAAGTTTTTGTCGAGATCAATCCTCTGCTGACTTTCTCCCTCTTTTTGATACGTGTGATATTTTTCCAGAAACAGCTCCGGCCGCGCCAAACGGAAACCATAGATACTCTGCTTGATATCGCCGACCATAAACCGGTTCCATCTGCCGTCCTCCTCGCCGGACACGGCAGAGAGGAGCGCCTCCTGGATAAAGTTACTGTCCTGGTACTCATCGATCATAATTTCCCGGAACTGCTCCGACAGCTCCCGCGCCGCATCGGTCCGCACCAGGCAGCCGTCTTTTTGCTGCACGAGAATTTCAAGCGCAAAGTGTTCCAGATCAGCATAATCGAGAATATTTTTGCTCCGTTTTTTCTCCGCAAACGCTTTTGCAAACTGCTCCGTCAGATCAATCAGCACCCCGATGGCTCCCGGCAGTCGGCAATCTCCTCCGCAATCGCAGCGCTGTCCTTCTCAAAGAACTGCTCTTTTAACTTCTGCAGCTCCTTTTTGCATGCATCGCGCTCCGCCTTTACCTGATCTTTCAGCGTTTCACTCACATCGTCTGCCTTTTTCCGCGAAAGTGCTTTAAACTTCATTCCGGCCATCGCGCGCACCAGTTCATCAAACGATTCTGTTTCCAGCAGTTCTTCCACCATCTGCTGGTCAGAAGCCAGCGCCTCATCATATAAATACGGTCCTCCAGAGCTTGCTGCTGTTTTCCGGTTTTCCTGAATCCCTTCCAGAATACTCGAGAGCCGCTTTTTCGCCTCGCTCATCAGCTCCTGTACCCAGATACTCTCCTGCACTGCTTCCGGTGAATCCATCTGGTACGCCGCCCGGCACTCTTCGAGCCACTGCTCCGGCCATGGATAGCTCATGGAAAACTCATACAGTTTCAGCACAAGTGCATCGAGCCCGTCATCCTGCTTTCCCGCCGCGTAGCTCTCCACAAACCGTGTAAATGCAGACTCCTTTTCCGTAAAGCGTTCTTCCATGACCTTCTGGATCACATCGCTTTTCATCAGACGGATCTCCCCTTCATCCGCCATGCGGTACACCGGATCAAGATCGATCATCTGAAAATAATTTTTGATAACGTACGAACAGAATCCGTGAATCGTGCTGATCTGCGCATGGTGAAGCAGGGTCTGCTGCCTCTGCAGATGCTCATCCTCAGGATCTTCCTCGAGACTCTGCTGCAGCGCACGGCCGATTCGCTCTTTCATCTCACCTGCCGCTGCCCGCGTAAAAGTCACAACGAGCAGCTGGTCAACATCGATCGGACGCACAGGATCCTTTACCATCGCAAGGATCCGCTCTACCAGAACCGCCGTCTTTCCGGAACCTGCCGCCGCGCTGACCAGAAGATTCCGGTCTCTCGTATCAATGACTTTCTGCTGTTCCGCTGTCCATTTTACTGCCATTTATCTCTCCCTCTTCTTTCTGGCTGATTACTTTCTCATACATGGAAAACTGCATTTCTCTTTCCTTTCCGGAAGGCAGTCACTCCTTTTGATCACTTTGTGTTATCTCCTGCATCGCCTTCATCAGCAGTTCCGTGTCCATGCCCTTCAGTTTGCGGTACTCGTATCCTGAATTTTCTGGTCAAAACCGCAGATTCCCTGATATTCACAGTACGCACACGCCGTCGCACCGTCCCGCTGATACGGGGAAATTTTTACATTGCCCGAAAAAATGCCCTCGCCGATCTCACGCACCTTCTTTCTGGTGTACGTACGGATCACATCAAACTGCTCCGGCGATGCTACTTTCGAATAGCTCGTATAACTTCCATCCTTCTTCTTTCCAACCGGAATCACATCGGATGTCGTTCCGTCCTCAAGCACGCGGTCGAGAAGCTCCACAACTTCCGGTCCGCATTCACAAGACCGTCCATCCGCAGCGCTTTCAGCATCCGCCGGCCCCACGCCTCGTCGGTCTCATCCTCCTCCTGATCAAGCATCGGATCATCAATATGATAATAGAACACGCCCGCCGGCTCCACCTGCTTGCCGGGATGCTTTTTCTGCTCCAGTTCCATCTCCGCATCGAGATAAACAGCAAGCTGCAGCTGCAGTCCATAATAGAGCGCCACCAGGTCGAGCGACGTATTTCCCGTCTTGTAATCGATAATTTTCACATAGACCTTATCGTCCGTCTCGCAGAGATCCACGCGGTCAATCCGTCCGCGCAGACGCATTTTCTCATGCTCCGACAGATCGATGTTGATCGCCGACAGCGAGTCCTCCATCGAGAACGAAACCTCGAATTCCCCTGGCTCAAATTCTCCCTGCCGGATCTGCTGCTGCAGTGCCCAGACAGTTCGTTTCAGGATCCGCTTCACGCGGATAATGCGGTACTGATTCCGGCTTGAACTCTGAAAAATTGTGTTTCCATAGTCCGCCATCGTCTCCTCGACACACTCCTCAATCAGACGGTCACGCGTATCATCGGTCACCGTCTTCCAGGTCTCACCGTTCTCCTGCAGTTTTTTCGAAAACTTCTCAAGCGCCTCATGCATGACCGTTCCCATATCCGCCGCTTTCAGCTCATACTGATCCCGCTCGCGGATCTGAAGGCCGAACTCCATAAAGTGGGCAAACGCACACGCCGCATACTTTTCCAGCCGCGTTGCACTGTTTTTTAACGTATCTCCGTACAGTGCCGATGCCGCACTCCTTCCGATTACGCCGTCCGCACACCGCAGAAACGCCGCTTTTCGATACGTCTCCGCCGGAATTCCAGCCTCCGGGTGCGCCGCATACCAGCGGTAAAGCTCCTCAAACAGCGGATTGATCTCTCCCTCCGCCGCTCTGCCAAGCTCCTCCAGAAACAGTGCCTCGCCGGAACGCGGCATTTCCAGTTTTTCCTCCGGTTTTTCCTCTTTTTCAATATCCCGCACCGGAATCTCCGGGAAGAGTTTTCGGATTTCGTTAATCAGATACGACGGATTCTGCGCCTCGCCGGACGCGCCCGCTTTCGTAAAGGAAAGGTACAGCCGCTCCGACGGTTTTGTCAGATTTCGGTAGAGATGGAATTTCTGCTGATACATCGTCTCCCGCGCCGTCGGGGACAGCTTCGCATCCGCCCGTTCCAGCTCCTCGCGGTCATATTCCGAGAGAATGCCGCCGCCCGCGTCGTGGCGCGGAATCAGCCCGTCATTCACGCCGACGAAAAACAGCACGCGGATGTCCTTCAGACGCGACCGTTCATTATCACCGATCAGTACCTGGTCCGCCGTCGGCGGAATAATACCGACAGATGCCTCCGCAAATCCCGCTTCCAGAATTTCCTGATACTCTGCCAGCGTCATCTTCTCCTCACCCAGCACCTCGACGATCTTGTCCAGCAGCTCCATGACGATGCCATAAATCTGACTGTATTCTTTTGCAAATGCCTCCTGGCCCTGCTGTTCAAACTGCTGCCGCCGCTCCTCGAGTTTTTCCTGCATCTGATTCTGTACCGCCAACGCGTACAGGGCCTCCGTCCGCTCCCGCACCGTGGCATCTTTTTTCTTCATCCGCTCCGCAAACGGCTGCACTTCAGCATAGAACTTCTCCCGCAGAAGATTGCGCTGCGGCACTTCATCCGGCTTGATGCCGCGGTAGCCCCTCGTCCAGGTTTCCCCATACGCTTTCAGCCCGCGGATACCAAGCGCGAGCACATAGTTTTCCATCGCATCCGTCTCCTCGCGGTCCAGACTCGAAAGACCGCAGCGCAGATAGCGGAAGACGCTCTCGTACGAAAAACTCTGTACCACCATCTCGATCGCCGCACGCAGAAATTCCACGAACGGATTCATCAGCACGGAATGCTTTTCGTCCACGAAATACGGAACACCACATTTTTCAAAGATTTCCCGCGCATACGTGCCGTAAACAGAAAGATCTCCGGTCAGAACGGCGAAATCCTGGTAACGCATGCCCTCCTCGCGCACCATGCGGCGGATCAGACGCACCGTCTCTTCCAGCTCGCACGCGGATTCGGCGCGACGCTGATGTAGATGCCTGCTGTTTCGCCTCGTATCCTGCTGCCGGATTTCCTGTCTTTGCTTCCGTTCCTGATTCTGGTCTTTTTTCTATTCCATTTCCGGAAAATCCTCTCTTTCCATACCGGAACAGTCTCTGCTCCAGCTGATCCATCGTGCTTCCCGGCTGAAAACGGCCATGTCCCGAGCGTCTGACCCAGATTTCCGGCTCCACCGGGCACCCTGCTTCATCTGCCGCTTTCATGAGCTGCTGGACAAGCTGGCGGCTCATCGCAAAAAGCTGATGCGGAATCGCCTTTTTATACGGGTCCTCCCGCTCATCCATAATAATCGTCACATAAACCTTCGCACAGAGCCGGAACAGTTTTCCAAGCACACCGATCTGCACCGGCGTAAATCCGGTAAACCCATCCACCAGCACCTCACTGTTTTTGATCAACGCCGATTCTTCCAGTTTCCCCACCAGAACTTCCAGCACATCCTCCGCCGTCACATAACGGTTTTCCAGATATTTCTCAAACGCGCGGTAGATCACACCGGTGTCCTTCAGTTTTGCCGCCAGCAGCTTTTTCTCCCCCGTCTCTTCCGCCCACGCATCAAGCTCGGACGGCGCAATCTGGTACTGCTTCAGCTCGGAGATCAGCGATTTCATCTGCGAAACCGCACCGGTTCTTTTTAACGTGCTGCCAAGAATTGTCAGCTCCTTTTTCTTTTCCTGCGCAACGCGCTTCACCACGAGGCTTTTTCCCGTCTCTTCAAGCACCGGATACAGGCTTCCGCCGGTCTCCTCAAAAATACGGTAGGCCAGACGTTGAAAACTCAAAATATCAATATTTAAAATTCCGCCCGCCGGATGCAGAGACACGAGTTCTTTCTGCGTCTGCATCGTAAACTGCTCCGGCACGACGATCAGATAATTTTTCTCCGGGTGGCGCGCCGCTTCCGCCAGGATTTTTTCATACGCATACCGCGATTTTCCGGCCCCCGAATTTCCCATAATAAACTGCAGACTCATACCTTGCTCCTCCTGTTCTGATCCATTTCTGCCCCAAAATAAACATAGCTACAGTATAGCAGACTCTTTTTTTGATGCAATCAACCTGCTGTAGAACAACCTTCATAAAAACCATTCTTCCCACATACATTATAGTAAAAACGCCCGCCTGTTCCGCCCCCGCTTCCCGCCCCGCAGACGGCTTTTCAAAAAGGAGTGTGCCCGCCCATGAGTTCCAAAACGAAAATTGTTGTACTACATATGAAAGAAGTGGTTTACACCGCTGTTTTTCTTGCTCTCGCGCTGATTCTTCTCGTGGTGTTTCTGATCATGTTCTCCGGGAAGAAGGATCTGCGAAAAAACCTTCTGTCACCACTGCTGCTTCCGCCGAAAATGCACGCTACATTCCCGGCATCTACACCTCCACGATCTCCCTCGCGACCAGACCTTCGATGTGCAGGTCAATGTTGAGCAGGACCGCATCACCGCGATTTCACTGAATAACTTAAGTGAAACCACCGCCGCCATGTATCCGCTCATGGAGCCCGCGCTCGATTCCATCGCAAGCCAGATCTATGTGAATCAGACGACGGAAGGCCTCATCTACGGAGAGGACGACCGCTACACCTCCGAACTGCTCGTCTCCGCGATCAATCAGGCGCTCGAACAGGCTCAAAATCCTTCCTCCTCAGAATCCTGATCTTTCCATGCGAAAAGGCCTCGAAGCATTCTTCTGCTCCGAAGCCTTTTTTCTGTCGTGCATCTCAAAATTTGATTGTCTGCACCAATTTGGATTATCTTTGTTTCTTTCCGTATTTCCTGTTTTGTTTTTTACAGCTGGTCGAGTTCCTCTCTCCAGAGCTTCACGCACGCATCACTCGGCATACGCAGGTCGCCGCGCGGGGATACCGCAACGCTTCCGACCTTCGGGCCATCCGGCAGGCAGGAGCGTTTGAACTGCTGCGCGAAAAATCTCCAGTAGAACGTTTTCAGCCATTTTAAGATCGTCGCATCATCGTAGACACCGGCAAATGCAAGTTTTGCCACACGGTAAATCTTGAGCGGTTCGTACGTCACACGCAGCATATAGTATAAGAAGAAATCATGAAGCTCGTACGGTCCGACGAGATCTTCTGTTTTCTGAGAAATGACACCATCTTTCGGCGGCAGCAGTTCCGGGCTGACCGGCGTGTCGAGCACATCCAGAAGGATATCGGAAAGTGCTTTTTCCCCGCAGGTGTCCGCATAATACTGCACCAGATGGCGCACCAGGTTTTCGGTACGGACGCATTGACGGCATACATCGACATATGGTCGCCATTGTACGTTGCCCAGCCAAGTGCCAGCTCGGAAAGATCACCCGTTCCGATAACCATACCGCCGGACTGGTTGGCAAGATCCATCAGAATCTGCGTTCTCTCACGCGCCTGTCCGTTTTCATACGTCACATCGTGTTTCTCCGGATTCTGTCCGATATCACGGAAATGAAGATTGACAGCCTCCTTGATATCGATCTCTTTTAAGGTTGCGCCAAGGCATCTCGTCAGCTCACATGCATTCTGATACGTACGGTCTGTCGTTCCAAAACACGGCATCGTTACAGACAGGATCTGCTTTCTCGGAATCCCGAGCAGATCAAATGCTCTTGCCGTTACAAGCAATGCCAGCGTCGAGTCAAGTCCACCGGAAATACCGATAACTGCGCTCTGGCAATGGGTATGCGCCAGACGTTTTTTCAGTCCCATAGCCTGGATATTTAAAATTTCATCGCATCGCTGATCGCGGTTATGCTTGTCCGACGGTACGAACGGTCGCGGATCGAAGTAACGGGTCAGCTTTGTCTCTTCTATTGCCAAGGAGAATCGAACGACCTGATACCCATCGGTTCTCTGCTCCGGATACGTGGTCATCCTCCTGCGCTCACTTGTCAGACGATCCACATCAAGATCTGCGCAAATGATCTGATTCTCAAATCGTTTTGCCTCGGCAAGAATGGTTCCATTTTCAGCAATCAGATGCTGTCCGCCAAAGACAAGATCTGTCGTCGACTCGCCCTCACCTGCTGTCGCATAAATATAGCCGCAGATCAGACGCGCCGACTGTGCGCTCACAAGGCTTCTCCGGTAACTGTCTTTTCCAACCATTTCATCACTGGCAGAAAGATTGACGACCACTGTCGCACCGGCCAGCGCATGCGCTACACTCGGCGGATTTGGAGTCCAGAGATCCTCACAGAGCTCTGCCGCAACTTTAAGACGCGGCATTTTTTCACACTGGAAAAGCAGATTCATGCCAAACGGAACCTCTTTTCCAAAAAATTCCGTTGTTGTCACCGCTTCTTTTCCCGGCGTAAAATGACGCAGCTCATAAAATTCATTATAGTTCGGCAGATACTTTTTCGGCACAATGCCGAGAAGCTCTCCGTGACAGAGCACAGCGGCTACATTGAACAGCTTTCCGCCCTGTTCCCACGGCAGTCCGACAAAAATCAGCGCATCGGTCTCTTTCGTACCATCGGCAATTTCCTTTAATCCTTCTTTCGCCGCATCAATCATCTGACTCTGCCAGAATAAGTCACTACAGGTGTAGCCGGTAAGAGCCAGCTCCGGGAGCACCATCACCTTTGCTCCCTCGCCCTCCATTTTATGAATCGTTTCCAGAATGACTCTCGTATTTTCTCTGACATCCGCTACCACTACCGCACAGGAAGCGGCGGCAACTTTTACGAATCCCTGTTTCATCTCTTTCTTCCTCCACTATCTGGTTCCCTGTTACAGATTTTCTGCAAACAGAAGCTCTCACAGCCTCCGTTTCGCCTGAAACAGTACTGTTATTTGCTCTTACGCAATAATTCTTTCAGATCCTCGGTAGAAAATTCATAGGCGCTGTTGCAGAAATGGCATTTCAGCTCCACCGGTTTTGCTTCCTGAATCATCTCGTTCAGTTCTTTTCTTCCGACCGCTATCAGCGCTTTCGATACACGCTCACGGCTGCAGTTGCAGTAAAACTGGGTCGGCACGGTATCGTTGATCACAAGGTCCATGTCTCCAAGCAGTTTTTCAAGAATCTGCTCCGGAGTCAGGCCCTCGTCAAGGAATGCGGTAACGGAATTGACTTCTGCCAGACGCTGCTCCAGTTTTTCAATGACTTTCTCATCGCAGAACGGCATCAGCTGAATGATAAAGCCGCCGGCCTGACGGACGGTATTGTCTTTGTTCATCAGCACACCGAGTCCGACGCTGGACGGAACCTGCTCACTCGTTGCAAAATAGTAGGTCAGATCCTCTGCGATCTCACTCGTCTGCAGAACGCACTGTCCGACGTACGGCTCTTTCAGTCCCAGGTCTTTGATGACATCCATGAATCCGACGCCGACAGCACCTGCCACGTCAAGTTTTCCTTTTTTGTTGGCCGGAATCACGACGTCCGGGTTTCCGACGTAACCTTTTACATTTCCTTTGGAATCTGCTGTTACGGTAATGCCGTTCAGCGGTCCGCCGGCATGGATGCGCAGGGTCAGAAGGTCTTTATCTCCCTTCATCATAACGCCCATCATTGCACCTGCCGTCAGAAGGCGGCCCAGCGCTGCGGTTGCAACCGGGCTCGTGTTGTGATCCTGGCGTGCTGTCTCTACGGTTTCTCTTGTTGTCGCTGCAAACGCACGAATCTGTCCGTCTGCCGCTGTTGCTCTTACAATATAATCCATGTTTCTCTCCTATTTCTCACTTTTTCCTTTTTCTCTTGCTACGACATAAATACGTTCGCTCTCCGGTCTCGGCGCATCCTTTGTGAATGCATCGTAGGCCGTTACAAACTCCATGCCTGCCTCTTCCAATAAGCGGCAGATCGTCGCAAGATCATACGCTCTCTGATAATGTACCTCCTCAAATTTACGGTACAGATCGGAATCTTCTCCCTCCGGGATGAAAATGGCGAGCTCATATTCGTTGATCTCTTCCTCCGGGTCATAGTAATTGTCCCAGATAAAGCTTGCCTCCTCGCGGTTTTCCGCAATCGTAGTCTCACCCATCTGTTCATATTTATACTTGGTATTCAGATCAAAGATAAACATGCCCTTCGGGTCCAGATAATTGTTGACGAGCGAGAAGACTTCCCGCAGATCGTCTTCCTCCAGAATATAGTTGATGGAATCACAGATGCTCACAACCGCCTTCACGGTTCCGTAGAGCTCAAATTCCCGCATATCCTGAAGCAGATATAAAATGTTTAAGCCGGACTCGGCGCGTTTTTCACTGGCAATCTCGAGCATATCCTCAGAATTGTCCACGCCGATCATATCGTAGCCCTCTTTGGCGAGCAGCTCGGTCATATTCCCCGTTCCACATCCAAGATCGAGCACCAGTCCGTCTTCCACCTGATATTCTTTTAAAAGCTGAATCAGATATTTGCTCCAGGCAGGATAATCCACGTTGTCCATGAACATGTCATATACCTGGGCAAAACTGGTATAACTTTCATTCATCTTTC
>ENA-OQCP01000149-OQCP01000149.1-human-gut-metagenome-genome-assembly--contig:-NODE-149-length-28356-cov-3.008466_pt1 | contig 28356 bp, 32 predicted proteins | sample MGYA00242760_ERZ504583 | MGnify/ENA primary metagenome ERZ504583 (study PRJEB26092, sample SAMD00036308) | human gut metagenome | host: Homo sapiens | study: EMG produced TPA metagenomics assembly of...
TTCAAATTCATTTCTTACTGGATTAATTGAGGAACCACTTTTAGATTCTCGTTCTCTCTTCGTGCATAATAATTTGTTCCATTCCAAAGTAGCCATATAGCAACCCTCCACAACCTATTTTGATAGTACTTTTTCGCAAGAGAGTCAGTTCTACTTAAAGCAAGAAATCTCCTTTTAAAGTCAAAAAGGAGATTCTTACAATCATGCCGCTAATATTCCTTATCAGCTTTGAAGCATTGCTCTATATTTTGCTCGATTTTCTGTCGGAATATGCAACGCATCCATTGCCACATCAGCAGACACCTTAAAGCTGTTCATCACGTTACGAATCGCATTGAGAGTTGCCTTATCTTCACCAATGCTATTCCTTTCGCAACGCCCTGCTCCATTGCTCTTTCCTTAACGCCTTGGCTCAAATTGCACATTCTGCGCACCTCACTTTCAAGCGTTTGTGTCATCGGAACATCAAATTCCGTTTCTAATATTTCTTTCTTCGTTTCAGGCTCTTTTCTTCTGAAAGCAGTACTTCCAAGAATTTCAGCAGCCCGCCATAGTTTTTGTCATCCTCATCGCCCAAGCAAATCATCACGCGCTCATAAGGTCGTAGTTCCTGATCTGCTCAGCCGCCTCACCAATAATATGCTTTTCCTGTATGGAATACTGCGTAATGGTGTTTCTGCGGTTCTTCGGCGGGTTCATACATACCCAAATCGAGTACACTTTTTTGATTTTGCCGTACTCACCTTTGGTAAACTCCGTGCCATACTGCGCCGAAATCATGCGGCTGCAATAGTAAATTGCTCGTTTCAGCAACGGATACCCCGCATTATAGCGGTTCTGTGCCTCCACATTCAGAATCAGACCAATCAGGCCATCCTCGCTCGGTGCGGTGGCATAAAAACGGACATCATAGCGAATTGTACCTTCGGTCAGCGTCACATCTTCCGTGTTCGTGCCATGGATCGTGGCCGATACACTTCGGTTGGTTTCGTCGGCATCCACGCCGACAGCACCAATCTGCGGTTCACCCTCGATATACTTTTCCGCAATCTCCCGCACCGTACAGCCGCGATATTCCGGAACGCATTCCTTCATAATAACGGCCAGAATGCTTTTGTTGGCAAGCAGACGCTTAACGCTTCATCGTAGCGGGCATCCGCGTCCACTTGGGATATGCTTTGCGCCAGATAATTTTCTTCCTGCTGCATGGGATAAGCGCCCCCTTTCCTTGCCTTTATTATACGCTGTTTCTTTACTTTTTGCAATAGCGCTGTCACTCCACCATTCTTACACAAATCATTGACCTTTTCTTTTAATGCATCTATAATTAATTTGTCAACGTCTTTCGCATATCTCAATTTTCACCAAACAGTATTTCTTTTAAGGAGGTCTCGTATGGCAAACTTTTCCAAATACAAAAAAGCTACCATTTCACAAAAGCAAACCGTTCCTTCAAAAATCTATGAATCTTTGGATCGAAAAAGTGAAGCTGGGCCTCTTCGTCCCACTCAAGACCGCATTTTAACCGAATGGTATAGCAATCGACGCCAAGACAGAGACATCATAATCAAACTTCCCACTGGCTCAGGCAAAACTCTTATTGGTCTTCTTATTGGTCTTTCTTATCTTAATAGTAACAGTGGTCCTGTCGTTTATGTATGTCCCAATATTTATCTAATGCAACAAGCATGCGCCGACGCCGAAAAGTTCGGCATTCCCTTTTGCCATCTCGGAACCAATGAACGCGAAATTCCCCAAGAATTTTTAAACAGTCAAAAAATTCTCATCACCTATGTGCAAAAAATATTCAACGGTCTCTCTCTTTTTGGAATTGGTGGGCGTTCATTCCATGTTGGTTGCATAATTCTTGATGACTCTCATGCTTGTATGGATTCAATTTTATCCTCTTGCACAATCCGTATAGAGAAAAAGGACTCCCTATATAACGCTCTCCTCTCCCTGTTTGTAGATGATTTGAAACAACAAGGGGAAGGAACTTACCAAGATATTTTAAATGGGCACGATTCCGATTCGCACGCCATTCCCTACTGGGCCTGGCATGATAAAGGTGAGGCCGTGATACAGCTTCTTTCAACGCGCACTCAGGATTCTTCCATCAAATTTGCTTGGCCGCTTATTAGGGATCAAATTCCACTTTGTCGAGCCTATGTTTCCAGTAATGCGATAGAGATTTCTCCAGAGTGCATTCCAATAAAGTCATTTGGAATTTTCCACACTGCATCTCATCGTGTGTTAATGTCAGCAACCACGCAAGAGGACACGCTATTTGTCAAAGGATTAGATCTATCTATTTCTGCTATAGAGAATCCCCTTATCGATTCAAATTACCGTTGGTCTGGCGAAAAGATGATTTTAATTCCCTCTATGATTTGCAAGAATACAAAGCAGAAAGAAATCGAAAATTTGCTTTTAACCTCATCACACGAAAAATATGGCTTAGCTGTCCTTGTACCAAGTTTTGAGAAAGCTAGCAAATATACATCTTACGGTGCCATACTTGCAAATAAGGGTACACCTAACATGTACTCGACTGTTATAGACTTTGTTAGGGCTTCTCCTGATATTGTTTCTAGTCATCGTCGTAATATTGTTTTTGCAAATCGGTATGATGGTATAGATCTTCCTGATGAATCATGCCGCATTTTAATTATCGATTCTCTTCCCTACGCAGATAACCTTGCCGACAATTACGAAGAATTATGCCGAAGCAATAGCGATATTGCAAAAATCAAAATTGCCCAGAAAATCGAACAAGGTCTTGGGCGAAGTGTTCGCGGTGAAAAGGATTATAGTGTAATCATTCTTTTAGGCGATGATCTTATAAAATTTATTCGTTCCAGCACAAATAAGAACTTTTTCTCCCCTCAAACCCAAAAACAACTAGATATCGGTTTTGAGATTGCCAATATGGACAGCGACAATTCTTCTGATGAGCTTTCAAGCCTAATGGAAACTATCAATCAATGCATTGATCGTGATTCTGACTGGAAAGATTACTATAATGAAAAAATGGATGAAATTTGTGAATCCAGTGAAAATCGTAGTAGCATTTATACTGTTCTTCTTGAAGAACGTCTTGCGTACGACTGCGCAGTGTCCGGCAACTACGAGGACGCATGTCTACACATTCAAAAAATTGTTGATATACCCACCATTGGGGAGGACAAATACTGGTATATGCAATTACTTGCCAAGTACCAGCACTTCTTCCACAAATCAACTTCTGCCGAACTACAGCACACTGCCTTTTCTAAAAACAACGAACTATTAAAACCCACTGAAGTATTACCTTACAAAAAGTTGTCCACTACTTTTAGTGAGAAACGCGCCAATTCCATAATTAACTATGTTTCCAAATTCCCAAACTTCATAGATTTCCAATTATCTTTGCGCGACATTTTATCGCAGCTATCTTTTAGTCAGCCCGCCAACAGATTTGAACATGCTGTTGAAGAAATTGGCAAGCTATTAGGGTTTCAATCTCACGCCCGGACAAATCTTTTCGACAGGGACCTGATAATTTGTGGTGTGATGACCATCAGAATTATATGCTTATCGAATGCAAAAGTAACGTTTCTTCTGATCGAACGGGCATTCACAAAAGTGAGGCTGGACAAATGGATCAACACTGTGGTGGTTTGAAACCGAATACCCCGGTCATCAATATACCAGCTATTTAATTATTCCAACGACCCACCTTGATGACGACGCTTATTTAACTCATAATACAAAGATAATTTCTAAATCTCAACTTAGCCTGCTAAAAAGCAATATTGAAGCATTCTCCCTAGAGTTCAAAGATTACGATATAGCTGGATTAACTCCAGAAACTGTATCTTCATGGTTAATTAGCCACAAGCTTCATTCCAACTTCTTAGAAGAATATTACTCTGTATCTCCTAATTAAACCCAGCCATTATTTCCAATCAAAACTGGCATTGTCCGTACCATTCATAATGAGCAGTCTCTTCTAAACCTTCTCCAATCAGGCTGTTGCCCATTCGAAAATCAAACAACCGTCAACTTCACATTAAAGAAAATAGCAGTGGATGCCGCTCAGCCTCCACTGCTATTTTCTTTGTGTTTCAAGTCCTTCCTCACAAATTGCTTCTACTGTATTATCTAAAAGCTGCTGATATTCCATGTTCAGCTTTATTGTAACTTGGTATTTTCTGCCCACCTCTACCCTATCAATCAGATGACTCAGTATCATCCGTTTCATTTCCAGCGGGGCGGTATCAAATTCTTCTGCCCAACCTCTGAAATCGTCGTAGTAAGTACGCAGTTTCCGAATCTCAGCTGCTTCGTTTAACCTCGCATTCTGAAGTTCAGCATATTCAGCTTGGCATCATCAATTCCTGTTGGTATCGACGGATTTGCTTGGCAATCATATCCTCGGTAAAATTGCTTGTTCCGTCAAGGCATTTTAGAATCTCGCCCTCAAAGCGTTCCAAGGCGTGCTGGGCGGCTTTTATCTTTTTCTCCACGGCTACACGTTTTGTCTTTTGCAGGTTCGACTCTTGCCGAATCCGATTCTCCGCTACTTGGGAATAGGGTGTGTCTCGGATTTGCTCGAATACTTCCTCGACGATTTTCAGAACGACGGCATCTACCCTTTCGGCAAGGTACAGTGCTTGCCCGTCACAGTCTCTGCCGCCTTTGTTCCGCTGACCGCGCTGAAAGCAGTTATACTTAGGCTGGACTTTTTCGCGGATGCTGCCGTCCGCCAGCTTATATCGGTCTGTGTGCATAAAACCAGACATCTTCGCTCCGCAGTGGGCGCAGTAGACAATGCCCGCCAGCAGCGTTGGGTTCTGGCTGGTGTGGGCGATTCGTCTGTCTTGCGCTGTCTTTGCACTGCGTCGGCTGATAATGTCATTGGCTTTTTCAAATGTCTCTTGGTCGATGATCTGTAATTCCGGGATATATTCCGAACGGGCATTTTTCGTAATGATGTAACCTGTATACCCCTCGTGACGAATAATGCGGAGTATGTTGCTCGATTGGAATTTTGCCCCGGCGCGGGTGCGCAGTCCCCTGTTGTTCAGCATCTCGGCCAGCGAGTATCCGCTGGCACCCTCGTGGACCACCTTGTAAAAGAGTTCGCGCACCCAAGCAGCTTCTTCCTCGTTGACGACCAAATCCATGACCGGCTTATCCCGTTTGTTCCGTCTGCCTTGGTCTACCAGCTGATAGCCGTAGCACACAAAACCTCCTGTATAATGGCCACTGGACACGATTTGTCGGATTCTATCGCGGGTTCGGATGGATGTTTTCTCCGACTCCCTGCCGCCTGCCAAAAGCGGATGTAGTTCATTAGTTTATCGCCGTGTGTTTCGATTTTCTGCTGGCCTTCGTGGGTACTCCACATTTCAATGCCGTGCTGGACGAACCATTCCAGTACAAATGGTGTTTCACTTTCGATTCGCCCAAGTCGGTCAAACATATAGACCAGAAGAATGTCAAATTCTCCGTTGGCGGCTTCTTCTTTCAATTGCTGGATGGCATCGCGTTTTGAGGCCGACACCTTAGAACCAGAGACGCCCTTTTCGGCCACCTCTTTTACCACCCGCCACCCTTGCTTTTGTGCAAACTTTCGGCAGTCAATTTTCTGCATTGGAATATCATCGTGGTCTACCTGCTTTGTTCGATTACTCGATAAGCCAGTGCAACGCGCGGTGCATCCGCTTCAAGATGCATCTGCTTTCCCTTAAAATAGGCATCATCCAGCCACATCTGGTCCGCCACCGAAATTTCAATCGCTTGACCATTCGAATCTACGCAAATCATTCTGTTCACCTCGCTGTTCATCTTGCGAAATGGTTGGTGCATTTTCGCAAGACAAACGATACTCTATTATAATAAGGAAAGCTATTCACCAAAACGGAGAAGAATCGCTGCCAATGTGGACCGCAATTCTACCTATTATCCTGTTCTTCCCGTTGCTTGCGCAAATCGTATGCAGACATAATCAGCTCTTTAATAGGAATCATGACGTCCGTTTCACAGTTTTCGCAAAAAGTCAGTTCTGCGGTATACTCGCCGCAGCGAACAACAATGCTTTGTACGCCGCTTTTTCCTCTTTTTGTCTCAAGGATTTCCATCTTCGCATTCCTCACATACCAATACAGGCTTTCTTTTCTTAGGGCGATTCAGCAGTCTGCTCTCCAACCCTGTCAGATAGAGTTCATATTGCAGATTGGTCTCGGTCGTAATCAGCACTGTACCGTAATTTTGCAAAAAGCGTAGGATTCTGTACAGCGTCGTGAGGTCATGGCTCAAACGGTCAAGGCTCTGAACCATGACGGCATTGACGCGCCCCTGCTGCACAGCAGTAAGCATGGCGAACAAATCAGGTCGCCAGAATTCGGTACCGTACTTTTGCTCCATGCAGGAGTTGACAATGATGTAGCCGCGCCTGTCGGCTTCGCGCATGACTTCTGCAAGCTGTTCTTCCAATGCGGGCAGGTTCGGTGCAGCACTGCGGGCGAACGCCCAAATTTTGTATTCTTTCATGAGCGCACCTCAGATTGATCCATCAGTGGAAGACGAACATCAAAGCGCGGCTTGCCAAAGGATGCTCGCGTGAAGCGGTCACCGACAAAGCGTTCCAGCCCGCTGTTGATGAGCTCGGCGTTCAGGTCGCATTCAGTGGTGATGAGATAGACATCATTCTGACGCAGAATTTCAATAACTCCTACCAGTATGTAGCTGTTGCGGCTGATTTGTTCCAAATCGCGCACCATCACGGCTTCAACCCGACTGTTCTCTACTGCGTCCAGCATGGTGCGCAGACCGATGCGGTCTTTCAAGGTGTTTCCGCTGCAATGGTCAAAAGATGTGCCGCGCACGAGAAAACCGTGCCCTGCCGCTTCGTCGATAAGTCATACAGCCGGTCAAAGGCAATGCGCGGATCGCTGTTGGCGCAGCGCACATAAATCCAGACATCGTGGTTTCGCATAAGGTACATCTCAGGTTCCTCTTTTCACAAAAAGTAATCCGGGCGCTTCTGCTCCCGGATGAATTGCTGCACATCTTCAATTTTCTCGGTGCTCGGACAGGTCGGCAGCGCTGCCAGCGCGGCGTCATGGTACTTGCCGCCGATGCCCGCGCGTTCGTCCAGAATCGCTACCACACAGGAATCCTGTTCGGTGCGGATGGCCCGCCCAAAGCCCTGCCGCAGCTTCTGCTGCATTTCCGGCACGATCTCAGCTGGATGTAACTGTGCAGGTCGGGGTAGCGTTCCCTCCGGGCCTCCCGTACCGGGTCGGGCACCGGGAACGGCAGCCGCACGATCACCAGTAAGGAGACCATGTCGCCGGGGAAATCCACGCCTTCCCAGCAGGGACCGCCCGCCAGCAGCACTGCGTTGGGGCACTGTTTGAATTGCTCTACAAACCGCTGGCCGCCCCTCGCCGCTTTGAACATAGGATACGGCAACCGCCCCTCCAGTTGCTCGTACACATGGCCCATCTGGTCATAGGAAGTGAACAGCACCAGTGTGTGGCCGCACGCGGACCGCACAAGGCTCTCGATCTGCCTGCCACTCGTTCATTCTGGCTTCTTTTGAATAGTTGCCTACATCGGGACGGAGCGGAAAGTACAACATCGCGTTCCGTGGGTAATCAAACGGCGAAGGGACTTGCAGGGTATTTACTGGCACTCCATCGCGCAGTCCCATGCGTCGTGCAGTATAGTCAAAGTCCCGACCCGCAGCCAATGTACCGGATGTCAGGATGGCAGGTTTTTCCCGTTTCCACAACAGATCATACAGCTGGCTGGGCAGGTCACGGGGAACCGCGCAGAGCGAGACAGACTCACCGTTTTCCGCTATTTCTATGTATCGGATCATGGAATCATCTAGCCGGGCGAACCGCCCGGCCAGTTCTTTCGTTTCTGCCAGCTGGTTTTGCAATGGTGCGGCAGCCGCGTGTGTTCTCTCTCCAGGATCTGTGTCACCACTTTCTGCATCCCTGCCAGCGCCGTGGCGCTGCGTCCGTGATAGCGACGCCCGCCGGGGTTTCCCTTCGGCGGGCGCGTTCAATATGCAGGCCGCCGCCAACGCCCGTGTTTGGGTTTGCACCTGCTGTGCGGCGTAGGGATGGTGTGCGCGGGCCAGTTGTTCTGCCAGTTGCGTAAGTTTTTGCACCGACAGGCGGCGGGTCGCCATTTGCTGCGCGGCGTCTGGCAGACAGCGTGCTTCGTCGATGATCAACGCCTGGTAATCCCGCAGCAATGGGTTCCAGCCCTTTTGGCGATGAACAGCATCTGCCAACAGATAGTTGTGGTTACAAATTTGGATCGTAATAGTCGGGCCGTTGGATGCCCTGACATATTGCCGGTAACGACAGCTTTCCCATGCGCCGCACTGCCGGTCGCAGCGATCCGGCACACAGATATGCTGCCGGTCATACCGGGAAAGCCCTGCCACACGGTCGAGATCCAGGTATCGGTCTGCGGCTCGAAGCAATGCGGCCCGCCGGGCAAACGCTTCACCACGCTGCGCGATCTGCATCCGGCGTTCTTCCAGGCGTGCGTCACACACAAAACGCTCCTTTCCCTTTCGCAATACAGCATGTGCAGGTTCATCAATATATCCATATTGTATTAAAGCATTCGACAAAAAAGGAATGTACTGCTGCAGCAAAGCATCCTGCAAGGTCACGCTGGCCGTTGAAATAACCACCGGCTGCCATTGTTCGCGCGGGCGCTGCCATTGCCAGAGCAGGCATGCAATCAAATATGCGTAGGTTTTTCCCAATCCTACGCCAGCATCGCACAAGGTAACTTCTTTATTATATAGGGAGTCCAGCATGGCATGGCAAAGCTGGATCTGCCCCTCCCGCACGGTCATCCCGCAAGCAGGCAGAACGGTGCGGAAAATATACTCAGCTTGTTGATGCGCGGCATCGTAGCCGAGAGACTCCATAGAATTCACAAACATCCCCTCCGGGGTAATCGTTGATGGCAAAATAATACGGCGTAGTCTTGCATGGGTCCTGACTGCGCCGCACGGGTTCGACATCAACGGGCACGTTGATGTTCAAAGTTAGTTTCTCGATATGCCCTATTTGCAGCTCGCCCCCAGGCCGGGGAACACGGCAGGCGGACTGCTGGCAACAGCCGCTCACTGGCTCTGCCAGGTCTAAGGATTGCAACCTGGGTTCGGCCACCCCGTCTGACGCGCGGGGCCGCAGGCGTATCATTGTCCCCTGCCCCCAGGTCTCGGCAATCCAGCCCGCCGGGGCTGTTTATGGGACAGATGGGATCGCTCCTTGCCGTCGCTGCGCGGTATGCCGATCAATGGCATAGTTGGTTCCGCATCGCGGGGCACGTCATGGCGCACCTTCCCGTGTTGCTCACTGGAGGCAGGAACGTACCTGCCGTGCTGGGTATGCAGTTGTCAAGGTGGTAATTGCCGGAGATTCCAGCTAAATGGAGGCAAAATTCTGAAGGATGCTTTCCGCAATAAATTGATCTTCGACGGGCAACGTCGGTATTATCCGTTCAAGAAAATCAATTTGTTTTGCCGTCAGCCTATGCTGTGCGGGGGTGTATTCATCCATAAGATGAACACCGCCCGAACCTCGCCCGCTGGTCGTATAAATCGGGTAAGCAAGAGACAATTTCTCAATGTCGCTGTAGATTGTTCTACTCGTCACATCAAAACGTTTGCCAGCTCGCCTATCTTTATATGCCGCCGGACGCAAAGCAGTTCAAGAATCTTCCGCCTGCGCCAAGCGGCCTGCACGGGCTTTCACCTCCTCCGTCTTTTTGCTCCGGATTGAGTATATTGCAAAATGCGGAAAAAAGACTTCCGCTTTTCCCAACACGTGACGGTTTTTCATTCTTCCTCAAAGGTTCTCCCCTTCGCCAACATGCCAGCTGTCGCGCAAGGAAGAAACTTTTACTGCTACGGTCTGCCTCAAATAGAAAAAGAGGCGCTTCTCTCTGTTCGTATAGAACAAACAGAGAGAAACGCCTCTCAGGGAATGTGAAACGCAGTTCACTTTTCGCACGCGCGGGGGCAAAAGAATCAGCTAAAAAGAATAAACGACAATAATTTCTATGGAAGTTCGTGCATTAATCATGGCGCGGATAAAGAATCGCTTCGCATCTTCCGATCCAGCACTCCGAACAGGCATCATTGAGGCATGCTGTGTGCCAGCAGTTAGAAAGCTGTATGTACACACCGACGGCGAATTATCAATCTGCGAACGAATTGGTTCTTCTCCTTCAGTAGGCACGATATCGACCGGGGTAAACAAAGAAGTAGTATTAAAGAAATTCCTTGATTGGTATTGTTGCTTCAGACATTATAAAACCTCCTGATGTTATTTGCAGAGCATTGTGTCTCTACATTATGTAGAGTATCACAAAAGCTACCGGCTAAAATACAAATGAAATCAGGAGGTACGAAAGGAGATGTCAATTATGCTACACATAACATATAACTACGCATTACAGACGATACAGGCGTTATCTTTCCAAGGGTAGACAGCCTCGATGGTGCCGCCGACAACTGCCTGCTCGGCTTCAAGGGTGTGTTCAATGTCGGCTTCGCGGGGGTATTTTCCGGGTTCAACGATCAGAACTTTCATCGGCATCCTCCTCATCAGAAGTTTCTTTCAGCGCATTTTTCTGCCTAACGGTCAGCAGCACGATACCTGTCGCAGACGCAAGGGAAACGACCACAATAGCCAGCAGCGGGAAACCATCTCCTGTCTGCGGGAGGGTCTGCACCTTGCGCGGCGTAATAACCGGCGTGGGCGCAGGAGTGGGCACCGGGGTTGCAGCGGGCGTCGGCTGCGGTGTGGGAGCCGGAGTCGGTGTGGGCGTGTCCTCGCGGGGCGTGGCTTCATCGATCATTTGAATTAGCCGCTTGTCAGCGCGCACCCATTCGGCATCGGCGTTTTTGCGGACGAACAGGCAAACAGTTTTGTCTGCCTCCTGTACCTTGAACTGCACTGATTCGGCAATTTCAAAGCCGGCCGGGGCGGCATCTTCGGTTAGGATGTAGATGTACTCCTTAGTTTCGCCTGACAGTTCGATAAATTCATCCGAGATGGGAACACGATGCGTTTTGTAGTCGGTTGTCCAAGTGTCGACGACTCATCATTCGCATCACGGATCGTCAGAGTGGCACCCGGCAGCAGATTACCCGCAATGTCGGTCTTGTCGATATCCAGCACAGGCGCGTCCTGCATAATGACGGTGGCATCGTCGAGTTTTACCCAATCACCGTCGGATTTCACATAGACTATATTGCTTTGTTCGCTACCATCCTGCACCAGCTCGAACACGATGCTTTCGGCTTCGGTGTAACCATCCGGGGCGCGAGTTTCGGTCAGGGTGTACGCTTTTTCCAGCTCCAGACCTCGCACGGTGTGCGGCACTTTGCCGGAGGTCCAGCCCTCTACCAGATTGCCGTCTGCATCGCGGATTTCCAGCTTTGCACCGGGTAGTTCCTTGCCGTTGGTGATATCCTGCTTGGAAATGTCCACACTGGTGCGCAGGTTGGTGTTTGTACCATCTACGATTTGCCATGCAATCTGCTGACCTTCATAGGTGAACTCTACATCCACAGGGGTGCTGTCCAGCAGGTAACCCGCAGGGGCGGTGATTTCCACAATGCGGTATCTGCCGCTGTTCTCGCGGCTGGTGCTTCGCGGACCTGCAGGGTCAATGTAATATTCGCCGCGAATCGGCACGTCCACATCAAACCAAGTAAAGCCGCTGGCGTTGGTTGTGCTACTGGTGGCCAGCTTTGTACCGGCGTCCAGCAGCTTCATACCGTCTGCGGAGAAAATGTCATCCACGGTGTAGAGTTCATACACCGCACCGGGCAGATAGGTCAGCGCCTCTCGGTCCTGCTTGTAAATGCCTACACCGATTTTGCTGACCTTATCGCCGGGCTTTTCGGGAACAGGCAGCACACGGGCATTTTCAAACACAAGTGTCTGCCCATTCTTGTGGGCATCCGAGGCATCCTTGACATTCACAATGCTGTACGAACATTCCTTGTCGCCGTCCTGCTCGTGGCCGACAATAGTTTTTGCCAGCACAATGTCGTTTTTCTGGTTATCCCAGCCAAATTCGACCGTGTAGCTCTGGTTTGTCAGGATAAAGCCGTAAGGTGCTTTTACCTCGGTAACAGTATACTTGCCCAGCGGCAGGGTCACGGTGACTTCGCCTTTGGTGCCATCATGGGTAATTTTCAAGAAATCATAGGTTGCCTGCGTGCGGGTGGGACTGAATTTCACTTCATCCACCTGACCCTCCGCACCAGTGGTAACGGTGGCGACAAGGTCACCGTCCTTATACCAGTAGGTGCCTTGGCGGTCTGGTGTGGCAATGTCGGCTGCAGCGTGAATTTCGTACACCGCACCAGCAAGGTTGTCCTGCGTGTAGATGAACTGACCGTCCTTATAGCCAGTCAGCACATTGCCCAGCTTACGAATGGTAAGCTGACCGAGGGTTTCGTGGTTGCAGTATTTCTCCGTGACGATGTACTCATCCATGTCGTTGGTGGCGTTGCCCACGACCTGCCAGACGCGGTCGGACTTGATTTCAAACTCCACCGAGTAGGCAGGATCGTTATAGTGTCCTTCCGGACCTTGCAGTTCCTCAATCAGGTATCTGCCCAGCGGCAGTTTTTCCGGTGTTTTCATAAGGCCGTCTGCATCGGTGTAGAACACATCCGTTTTCTTCGTGGCGTTACCGCTGGCCGGGTCGATCATGGAAATGCGGGTCTTATTACCCTTGTCATCCAATTTGTACAAGGCAAAAGAGGTGTTGGCGATTTTGACCGCCTTGCCGGTTTCGGTGTCGGTCTTGATGAGCTGTAAATAGCCCTCCAATTCCTCATCCAGCACATTAAAAGTCATATAATCGTTGCTGGCGGTGGTAACACTGGCAGCCGGAACCGTAAATCGACTCTGCGGGCTGTTGGCGTCCACTGTCACGATGAACGGATCACACTGGAACACATCCTTGGGGATGGTGGTTTCGACAACAAGGTATTGCCCATAGGGCAAGCCTTCAACGCGGAAAACGCCCTCATCGTTGGTGAACATTTCTCCCAGCCTATATTCAGCGGGCTGATCCGTGGGCATCCAGCCGTTACCCTTGCCGTTGGCGTAGTCGCCGTCTGCGGTCAAGGTCGCGTTATAGGCGTTGACCGTATCGGTGCTGCTCTCGAACATATTGGCGATGGCTTGTCCCTCGGCGGTGAAATCGTACTTGAGCGTCAAATTATCGTAGTTATCCTTGCGGTAGGCGTCCAAAATGCTTTGTGCATCGTAGCTGCCGTCCGGGTTCTGCTTGAACTGCGCCGCCTTGCTCAGTTTAGAGATGCGATAAACGGTAAAGCCCGCACCCTCCAGCTTCAGTGCCGGGCTTGGCTGACCGGTGGTCGAAACCAACTTCTGCAAACTAAAGCCGGATTTCAGCACTTCGTCTTGGCTTTCCTGTTCGGCATGGATGTGGTAGGTGGATTCATCTGCATAGGTCAGCGTTTTGTAGTGGTTGACCTCATCGCAGAGATACCCTTTGGCGTAGGACAGGTAATACCCATCCCACGCTTTGCTGCCGTTCAGCTTGCGGCTCTCGGCCACAGCAGAATACTGGTTTTTGTAGATGTAGTCGGTATACTCGTTATTCTTCCGAGCCAAATCACTGTACTTACCTGTGCGTTCGAGCTTTTTGTTCAAAAGCGGATACTTCCCGGTAACATACAGCTTGCCGTTTCCGTCAATGGGCAGCACCAGCCCGGTGGCACGTTCCACAAGGTAATATCTGCCATATACAGGTTGACAAACGCCAGCTTGCCGTCAGTGATTTTGGCAGAGGCTACCAGCCGGTCTTTCTGCAAAATAGGTAAATAATCCGTATCCCAGCCGCCATTGGTGAGGACAGTGGTGTGCCAAATGGGTGCGCCGCTGGCATCGGTGATCTTGGAGTAATCTACGACACCCGAAACACCATCCGGGTGTTCAATCGTGTCAGCGGCGTACAGATCGTACACAGCACCTTCCAGCGTGGTATCTCCGTTGCTGCCCGCAGCCAGATACCGCGCGGCGTCCAAGTCAACTTTTGTCAGTAGAATATTGCCGAGGACACGATCATTCTGCATCTTGTCGGCATTGGCGTGCATGGTGTAGGAATCTTCGTTGTTTGCAATGCCGGTGGGGTCTGTGGCGTAGGTCTTATCTGCGTTGCGACTGCCAAAAGTGATAGTTACGATGCCCTCGCCGGTGTCGATGAGCGTACCGCCGCTGTTGGTCGTGCTGATGTCAGCGTTATAATCGGCGTTGCCCAGCCAAATCGTCTGACCGTCCTGTGCTTTGGTAATTTCAAAGGCATACGCCCGCTTGCCCAGAACAGAGCCTGCCGTGCCGGGTTTGGTCACATCCGTCCAATCGCCGTAATACTCGCTGGGTGCGCGGCTCTCCACGATGACGAACTTGCCCTCGTTGCGCTGGGTGTAATAGATATTGTCAGAACCATTGGCATAATTGCTGTGGTTGATGACCTTGTAAGTGCCATCGCTCTGGCGCTCGACCTTGTACCGGTTGTATCCGCCAAACGGGATATAGCACTGCCGAACGGTATCCCACTCGAAAATCTTAAACTCGGCATCGCCCTTGATGCGCTGCTTGGTTTCGCTGTCGATTTTGTCGATGCTGACCTTTACCGACCATTCATCGTTCTGCATTTTATAGTCATTGGAACTATTAGCCGGAACAGTAATAGTCTGGTGGCTGCCCAGCGCACCGGGCGTGGAATCAAAGCCGTGCGGATGGTGACCTCGTCATAGCTGAATGTAATATTGGCAAGCTGCGCCCGCGCCGAGGCAATAGCGGCATCTACCATGCCCTGCGCTTCGTTCTGCAGCTGCCCGATGGCTGCATTCTTGGCGGCTTCGGCAGCGGCATCCGCTTCGGCTTGGCTGGCGAACGGTCCTTCTTGCCCGCTGAGCGTACTGGTGCTGGTCTTGGACACCTCGTAGTGAACCGTCCATGTGGCAGAACCGTCGCCGCCGTTCAGGTGGTAGGTATCGTCCTGTGTGTGACCGCCTGTGGTAATGGTTTGTGCCCCGGCAGGTCATCTGCCAGCTGCCGCCGTCCACGCTGCCGCCGGTCCGGCTGGGCGTGACGGTAATGACCGCCCCGTCCACCTTTTCCAGCGTGTTCAGCTGGTACTTGTCGGTGTTGACTGTGAATGTCAGATCAAAGCTTCCGCTGGCGCTTTGCGCAGGAGCTGTCCACGCAGCGGAATAGTACTTCGGTTCCGGAACACTCGGCACATCCGGAATCTCAGTGCCGCCCGCAATTTCTTCACCGACCAGCGCCACAACCTGCCACGCATACCCTGCGGGCGGGTTATAGATGTAGGTGTAGTAGCCGTTTTCCCCGGACTGCGCATCTGTACCGTTTATGAGTTCTTCTGCAGCAGCAATATAGGTCTGCGCCGCGTAGCTGTCGGGATAGTTTTCCATGATCCACTGCTGGGTTTCATCGTAAAGGCTGCCAAGGATGTCCGGCTGTTCTTCGCCGCCTTCAGGATCATCTTCAAGGCTTGCCACAACAGGACGGTCATCCAGCATATCCAGACTCAGCTGACCAAGACCACCCCAGATGTTGACCTGGTTTGCATAGTGGTTGCCCGGCGTATACTGGCCGGGTTCAAGACGGGACACATGAGAGAAGCTGTAGGTGGGGCAGCCCTTGGGCTGGCCGTTCAGGCCGTGGCTGCAGCAGTAGGCTTCCTGACCGTTGAACCAAATCAGCATGTGCCGCCCTCCTTGGCAATACTGGTGATTTTGCCGGTGGCATACGGCGGAGTCGGTCCTGCAGCATAGGCGGCAATGCCGTCATCGCCGGTGTCGGCATACATCTGTGTGGGTGCAGCATCCTCGCTGATCTGTACATGGATAGATTTTGACTGCGAACTGCCGTCCGAATCCTTATAGACAAGCTGCGCCGTAAAATCGGCAGAGGCTTTTACATACAGGCCGGTGCTGCCGCCGATTGCTCCGAGTATGTCTGGTGCAGGATTTCAGCCTGCTCCTGCTCGTCTGCCGGGATAGGCTCATAATCGGTGGAGAGATAGCTTAAAAGCTCCACACCGTCCGGCAGTATGATTTCGGATACCGCACCGTCTGCCGGGTATTCGACCTGCGCCAGCAGTGGAACAATGGCATAGTCCGTACCGGGAGTTTTGCCGATTGTGACCGTGTTCTCATCTGCGTTCAGCGCATCGGCATCCATATGGCATCTACGCCGTCATACAGGTCAGAAACCCACGCGGAGATACCGATTTTTGTTTCGCCGGTTGCCACGGGCAGACCCATGCTGCCAAGGTAACTGCCGTAGCGCGTCCGGCAGATCGTCGTACAGATTTTCAGTGATCTGCGAAAGATTCGGTGTCGGGACATTGGCTTCAGCGGTTTCCGGTGTGGCCGCTGAAGCTGTCTCCGGCGTGGCAGGGGCATCCTCTGCAAAGGCGGGTAGCGCTGCGCCAACATTGGTAAACGTCAGTGCGCCCGCCAGCAGCAGCGACAATCCCTGCTTTATTCTGTGTTTGTTTTTCATACTGGTTCTCCTTTTGTTGCAAAAGAAAAAGCCCGCTGCGGGTTGCAGCGGGCTTGGTTAGCGTTCGGGAGCGTGTTTCTTTGGACAGGGCGCGGCTCTGGCTTGTAGGCTTTGCGGTATTTTTCGTCAGCATCATAGAACTGCTGCGGAGAGATGCCCGCATCCAGACACCCCTGCAAAACAACCGCATTGTAGCGGCTGCTGACCGGGAGCAACTGGTCACGGTACGGTGCGTTCATCGTGTAAACCATGATTTCGTGCGGCGTTCCGTCTGCATCCGTGACCGTTAGGGTCTCCTTGTCATAGAATGTCGGGTAGCCCTCGTAACAGTCAAGCTGGGATTCGTCGTGGTCGGTGACAGACCAGATCAGCCCTTCGACGCTTGCGCCCTCTTTTGGCAAAATCGTCAGAAAGCCGCGCCGGAACGCCAGCTCATAGCCATCCAGCTTGGCAGTGCCTACCACCGTTGCTTCGGGACAGCGGTAGGCCATCTGTTCAAAATTCAGATTGGAGCCATAGGCAAAGTATTCATTTCGAGACATTGGGTTTCTCCTTATCTGACCTCATCTGTATGAAGCCGTGGTTGATTGCTGGGATACAGCGACTTGTCGTGCCGCCACGCCTTGTCACCGGGCAGGTTCTTCAGCAGGTGCATACGCACATTTTTGTACTCAGGACCGATGAGCCCAGCCGCAGCAGAAAGGTGCGGAAGGTGAACGCCGGATTATCCCCGATGGGCGTTTTCCGGAACTGCGTGTACTTCTGGTTGATGCCCTGCGCCGAGATCGCCATAGCCAGAATGATGTTGGCTTTGGCTTCGCCCGCATGGAGCGTGGAGTTGAACAACCGCCATTCGATTGTACCGTGATAGAATACAGAATGCATATTGCAAGCCCTGTACCGTGACGAATGGTAGTGATAATCACTCCCATCCCGCCCTTGATACCAGCGGTCTTTCAGTTGATCCATACTCGCACCGCTGGGCAGCTTGCGGATTTCTTCCAGAATCGGTTCATCCACCGGCTGGCAGTAGCTGGAGATTCGACTGGGGTTTACTTTCAAGGCTGCAAACAAAATGTCTTCCTTGGAATACATAATGGACAGCACATTTTTGAGGCTCTGCGGTGTGTGCTTGCTGGCGTCCACATGCACGTGCATACCGCAGGATGAATTGACCCTTCCGCCTGCACGGCGCAGGCTGCGGATGACCTCCTGCAACTTTTCCATCTCAGCGTATTCCAGTTTGGGGGAGTTCAACTCGACTTTATACTCGCCCGAAGTAGAGGAGCGCCGATATCCTTCCGGATGAATACTTCCGTCCCGGACGATTTTCCACTCTTTACCGTCCAAATCTTTGACACGGTAGGCATCGTAGCCACCGCCGGAATGCTCGGCGCGGGTTCCAAACAGATTGGCCAGCGCATGGGCTGCCGTGGCGCGGGTTATTCCGGTCAGCTCAATTTCACAGCCAAAATACTGGTCGCGGAAATCAAGGGGCAAGTGCCTCACCCCGAAGTTCCGCGTCCATGGCGGCAATGCGGCGACCGATGGCTTCGATTACATTGACCGTGACGCCGTTGCCAGCCTGCTTGTAGGCTTGGTTATCGCTCTGGATGGCAAGCATCGTGTCGATGCGGTCATCGTCCAGCCCTGCAGCCGCAGCATTCGCGCGGTGTCAGGCGGCGGATGCGCCCCTCGCACAGAACACCGTGACGGTCTTTTGTGGTAAGTGTATGCATGGGTGCGCCGGGCTTACCGGTGCGTTCGGTGTTGCGGGCGAGGTCGGACTTGATGGGATTTTTGACCGGGCGAACTTCAACAGTGCCTTGTTGGCAGCCCGTTGTAAGTGTATGCGCAATCTCTTTACCAACCCGTCCGCGCCGACTGTTGACTGTGGCGTAGCTCAGGTCGATGCTGTCACCGACCTGTGCCATCTGGTAGCCGGTTTTTGTGGCGCACTTGATCGGCACTCCCACCTCGTACAGCCCGGTCTTGCCGCCGAACCCGCCCGGATTGGCAGCCAGCGTACAACTTAATCCTTCGGGGGAGTAGACGCGCTCCCTTGGTGGCCGCCGTGGGTTTGAATAAGAGAACTTCCTGCTGTTTCGGTGAAAGGAAATACTTTTCCTCTACATCGCTCATCAAGATATCCGACAATGTACACGCGGTTTCTAGACTGGGGAACGCCGAAATCTTTGCTGTTAAGACATTGCCATTCCACGCCATACCCCAGTCTGTCCAGCGTGTTAAGGATCGTCGCAAATGTCCGCCCTCCGTCATGAGATAACAGGCCGGGTACATTTTCAAACAGCAGATACGAAGCTTCCGGCTTCAGCCAGGCGGGCCAGTTCAAAGAAGAGAGTGCCGCGTGGATCTCCGAATCCTTTTCGAGATCCTGCAATGCTGAAAGTCTGGTTATCCTGAATTTCGGAATAACCAGACTTATCCCGAATAAAATAAGAATCCCGAAGCCCAGCCGGGAATCCTTGCAGCGCAAGGATTTCTGCATAAAAACTTCGGGATAATATTTTCACTTGTATTGTTGTTTGCCTCTTAATTTAAGCATCATCTCCTCGTCATCTGTATTCCAGAGTACGTCCGGAATCGTATCGTTTAGCTTGTTTGCTGCTTGCTGAATGGCTTTCCGTTTCATTTCTGTATCAGCATGGGCATAAATTTTTGTTGTTTCAATCTGCGCATGGCCGAGGAATTCGGATACCATAGCCAATGGAACACCGTCTTGGTATAGGTGCATTGCCCGTGTGTGCCGCAGCATGTGGGGATGTACCCGTTCCGGAATGGATGTGCAGACGTGCCGTGCAGATTCTCCATATTTCTTTACAAATGCCGCAACCGTATCAGGAGACATCGGCCTTTGAGGGCCACCATAAGCATAGAACACATAGTCGTCTCGTTTTCTATTTTCTGCCGGATGGAATTTTTTCAGGTAACTGCGAAGGTGCTCCGCTGTTTTCGGCAAAATAGGAACAACCCGTGTCTTGTTTCCCTTACCTGTGAAATAGACACACGGTGAGGTTCTGTGCAGCACTAAATCCTGTATCCTTAAATCCAACATTTCCTGACACCGAGCAGCTGTATCGTACATTAAAACCAGAAACACCATATTCCGGAATCCTGTACGCTTTTTGCAGTTCGGCTGCGCGAGGAAAATAGAAAGTTCTTCTTTTGTGAGATAGCCAACCAAAGCAGGCGGTGGTTTTCGGTATCGAATTCTCTCCACGTCGGCCTGTATTGCAATTACGCGCAGATCTACAATGCCGCCATACCGCACAAAAGAGCGTATTGCGGCAAGCCTTTGCAGCTGTGTTTGTCTACTGCAGTTCCTGACTTTCTCCAACCAGTCCACGAATTCCTGTATGTTTTGGCGGGTGAAATGGCTCCAGTTTACTCGTTGTCTGGGAATATCTTTTGTGCCTTCCAAAAACGTAAAAAGCAGATTCAGAGCATCCTCATAGGATTTTACCGTATTAGAACTGCAGCTTCGGTTTTTCACAAGATAAACATTCAGAAACGAACTTACAACCGTAAAAAACTGAGCATCCTTAACCTTCATCATGCACCTCCGGAAGCAATTTTTCCCATGCAGTACGGTCTACTGTTCCAACACGCTCATAAAAATCAGGAACCATGTGGACATAGTAAAGCGTATCTTCATAACGGGCGTGTCCCATGTATGCGGAGAGAAACGGCAGCATTGCATCAATATCACGGCCTTCTCGCATCCAACGACAGATACATTCCGTTGCAAAGTATGTCTGAAATCGTAAACCCTAGGTTAGGTCCCTCAAACGCAGTAATTCCGGCCATACTGAAGCATCTCCAAAACATTTCTTCTGTCCAACGCTTCGTATACGGCCCCTCCCCATCGTATCTCGGAAAAAAGTAATCGCTGTCCGGGTAAATTTCTGAGATCAGTGGAATAGCTTCTCATAATCTGAAGCAAATCATCTGCAACCGCAACGACACGGTCCTTGTGCCCTTTGGATTCCACAACGTAGACAGAACCGCGAACCAAGTCCACATTTTCCTTCTTGAGCAGTCTCGCTTCTGCGGGCCGCAATCCGCAGCAATACAGCAATCTGTAAAATACCGGGATAACAAGATGTCTGGCCGGAGCTTTCCCGTGAGGCCGAAAGCTGTCAGCACCGTGGAAGAACGCTTTTATCTCCGCTTCATTGAAGATATGTGGAACATACCTGGGGCCTTTGCTGGTCATGGATATGGGAATCATATATGCTTCTGTTCCAACAGCCCGAAGATACTTTGCAAACTCCCGTATGACCATAATACGATTTCGGTGGCCTGCTGTGTTTTCCGTATCTCGTTTCTCCAGCCATGCAAGTGCGAGTTCACAATCCAGACAATCTTTTTCAGGGAACCTTTCTACACAGAAATCGTCAAACCTCCCTAGAATACGGATACTCTCATTGTAAGGAAAACCAAGACTGTTCTTGTAGCCTACAAAGGCGCGAATCTGTTCTCCAAAACGGCTTTTCAAAGATGGTCTTGTCATAACAAGGCTCCTGTGCAATGGGAATTGCAGAAATAGTACCTGCGCACACTTTTAATTTCTCTAGGGATGACGCGGTATATTGGCGCAAGGACACAGACGACGAGTGTCCTAGAATATCGCAGATAGTGGCGCAGGAATATTTGCTTCCAGCAATTGTCTTCCCATTCCTCGCCGGAAAGCATGCGGCCCATTCATCTTCTGGTCCTTTCCCAATGCAATGTGTGCATATTTTGCAATCACCGTCCACATACTTCCAATCTTTGTATAGGGGCGCAGTACCCGCAAAAATATATACTCAGATTTGCACTTGGGCCGGGCATGGAGAATGTAATCGGCAATCGCATTTCCGGTTTTTGTATCAAGCGGTAAGGATACAGGGATGTTTGTTTTCTCTTGTACCAGACGCAGTTCGCAGGCATCCCAGTCAATACTGTCAAACTTCAGGTTTACAATGTCACAGCCGCGTAAGCCAGTTGTGTACGCAAGCATAATCATTGCATAATCTCGCATCCCCATTGTGCTGCTGCGATTTATTGCAGAGAAAATCTTTTGGGCATCTTCGTGAGTGTATCCTACATAAACACGCCGACGTTTTGCAGCAGAAAATACAAGCGCTGGTGAGATATCGGGCAGCTCAGGATGTTTTTCGGCCATGAATCGCGCAAAGGAACGCATACTTCCGGTTAAATTAAATATACCGAGAGGAAATGTTTCTGAAATCTTTGCCAGACATCTGGTGACGTCTGGCAAGGTGATCTCAGCATAGCGGTATATCCCCAAAGTGGCTATGGTACGGAAAAACGTCCGAACCGATGAAAGATAAAACTGGCGGGAGCCTTCTTTCAAATAGTTTTCATTGTCCATGTACAGTTGGTATTGCGAGAGCAGATTTTCAAACTCTGGCGGAGCGCAGGCAAAATTATATTTTCTCAACTTCTGCTGAGACACCTGTCCGGTCGAGAGATATTCCTCGATCCAATGGGCAGCTTTGCGCATCGTCTGAAAGGATGCCTTTTGTATTGCTCCGTTCACAAAATTTTCTTGGACCGTTTTTACGAAAAGGGCAAGCGTTTCTGGAGAGTAGGACTCTTCACCGCGAGAAATGAAGAAGTTCAAGATAGCACCAAATCCACAATAGATACAATTGGTCTTTGTCTTATCGGATAGTTCCAACTGCATGACGGCATCTCTGGTTCTACAGATAATGTCTATTACCTTCATGGAATTGCTCGGATTGCAGGAAATGGCTTGAAACAATGGGTTGTGTTCAGCTCCCAAGGCCGTATAGGTTCATCCTGAATTTCCATACTCCGCCATTTGGTCGAGATAAACTGCGGCACGCCGAGTTATGCCCCACTGGTAGTGCGGCAATGTTCCGGATTCCTGTTTAGCACGTTCCTGCCAGACAAAATTTTGAACCGTCTCTTTGGAATACAATATCTGACCTTTGCCCAAACAATGCTTTACAATCCGTCGAGTTCCATACCTCTCAAACTCATGTACCGTTTTGGCCTTGAGGCCGCGTCCGCTTAAGGCATCTAATACACGCGCAGAAAGGACTGTGATTTCAATTTTGTTCACACTAATACACCTCACAATGTTGATTCGGATTACAATCCGTAGCAACATTATAGCAGGTGCCATCTTTAAAATATTATCCCGAAGTTTTTATGCAGAAATCCTGCGCTGCAAGGATTCCCGGCTGGGCTTCGGGATTCTTATTTTATTCGGGATAAGTCTGGCAAGGAAATCCGCCGCAGAGCAACTGGAAATCGGGCATGGTGCTGGGGTCGGCTTTTCGGGCATCTTCAATGAACCACTCTCCCTTCGTGTCAAACAGGGCGTTGTAACTACGGTTGGCGTATTTGTCGATTTCGCAGTGTCCTACGCATTCAAATCCTCCGGCACGGGTCAGTCCTTCGCGGAAACCGCCGATGCCGGAGAACATATCGATGAATTTAATCAAGCACCCGGCTCCTTATGGACTTGGGTGCTATTCTGGGCGTACTTAATAGGCACCCCTCATCAAAAACAAAAGCAGCCCGTCACAGGCTGCACCGAACAAGATTTTTTTACCGTTCATAATGTATAAACCTCCTTTTTCCTTCTGCTTTTCTACCTATTATTAAAACATTGGAATCACCCCCTCTAAAGTGTAGATAAGAAATCGAGCGCAGAGTCTGGTATAGCATTCGCTGGCGGTGGGCTTGGAACAGCGCTGGTTATGTTGACTGCCTGCAACTCCTCTCGCACCACCTTGCGGATGCTTTTCTCCAGCCTATCCGTCTGCTCCGTTGCAAGAATGGCTTGCACCAGAAACTCCTTGCGGCGGGCTGACGGCACCTGCTGCAGCAACGCCCATGCGCGGCGGTGTTGCGGGTCGCTGAGGTTCGGGCGGAAAACATACTGCGGGCGTTTCATGCCTCGCTTTTACGGCGCGACACGGCGGTCAACGCGCGTTCGAACCCGACAGCGTTCACTTTGTCGTCCAGCAGGAAAATCGTCTTACAAAGGCCGTCCTTGGGGCTGAGGTGGCGGCTCACCACGGATGCGCCGCCGCCCAATAGCACGGCGGGGATGGCGTGCAAATCAAAGCCGGCTTCCATCGTGGCAGACAGCAGATGCTCTGTGTACTTGCGACCTTGTTTGTTTACAATGTCGCGCACCGTATCGCTGACCGTGCAGGGGTGACCTACCAGCATATTTTCGATTTGGGCATCCGTGAGGGACAGCCCGGTTTCTCGGCGCACCTGCTCCCGGATGTCATCTACGCAGCGGATCATGCCGAGCTCCAAGCTGTGCGCAGTGTCAGCCGCAGGGATGGCGTTGTCGATGCGCATAAGGTCCACCGTCCAGCCGCCGAGATCCATGAGGAGCATGGACGGTTCGTCCTGCAAAAGCCCGGTTTCGGTCATAAGGCGGCGTAGCCTTGAGGGAAGACCGCAACTTCTTCGATGGTGATGCTGTACTCCACACCCTCGAACTTGTAGTTCACAGGCTGATTGCTCCGCAGCAGATAATCTCTGAACTTGGGTTTGTCGCGTCCGAAACTGGTCAGCGGCAGACCCGCCGCAATGCGCACCGAGCATTCGGGCGGCAAGCCACGCTGCCGGATTTCTTTTGCAATCGCCGCCAGCGTCAGCAGGTAGTAGTTGTCGTTTACGGTCTTGTCCCTTTGAATAGGCTGCCGACCGGAGCCACAAACAAAAAAGCACCCGCCAAACTCTAAGAGCCTTGGCGGGTGTAGGGTTCGTGTTCTCCGTAGCTTGTCAGCTGCCGGGAACGAGCAGTGTGCTGTTTTGATAGCATAGTAGCCGTGGTCGATGCCGATAATGATGCTCATGGGAAATACCTCCATTTTTGTATTCTACAATCTATAATAAACGGTTGCCTTTTGGGGCTTCCGGAATTTTTGCATGAAAAAAGCGGTTCATTGGTATTGTACCAACAAACCGCCATTGAGGAATTGGAGAGCTTATTTTGACAGTCCTCTCCCCTTCTGATATAATTTTCTCTTGATTGTCGCCTCCAAATTACGAGGGAGGTGAACGCTTGAGTTTTCAGGAAACAATTTTGCTGCTTACTTTTATTGGCAGCTGCATATACGCTACCGTATCTCTTACACTAAAAGTTCTTGCATTTCTCCTACAAAACAAAAAGAGCCGCTGACTCGGTCAGAAGTCAGCGGCAAATGAAAGCACTCACACAAAGCGGCAATCATTATGAAAATAGCCTTACGTTTCCGTAAGGCTATTTTTGGTGCACCATCGGGGACTCGAACCCAGGACCCACTGATTAAGAGTCAGTTGCTCTACCAACTGAGCTAATGGTGCATATATGAGATTTGCACGATATATCGTGAAATCTCAATTTGAATAGTTCAGTCGAAGTTCATCATTCACAGCTTTAGTGTGAGTTAATTACGCTACCAACTGAGCTAATGGTGCATATAAGAGAAGCCGGCATCTACCTATTTTCACAGGCCGTTTCCAGCCAACTATCTTCGGCACAAGTGAGCTTAACTTCTGTGTTCGGAATGGGAACAGGTGGAACCTCACCGTCATCGACACCGGCCAACGCGTGACCTTCGTCATGCTTCTCTTTTTGTTGAGGATGTACCCTCAAAACTGAATATCGAACCGCTTTTGCAAATAGAGTATCTGATCAAGATGGGGTCAAGCCCTCGACCTATTAGTACACGCTAGCTGAACGGATCACTCCGCTTACACTGTGTGCCTATCAACCTTGTAGTCTTCAAGGGGTCTTACCTGATTGACTCAGTGGGATATCTTATCTTAAGGCCGGCTTCACGCTTAGATGCTTTCAGCGTTTATCCGATCCGAACATAGCTGCCCAGCTGTGCCACTGGCGTGACAACTGGTGCACCAGAGGTTCGTCCATCCCGGTCCTCTCGTACTAGGGACAGCGCCTTTCAAATATCCTGCGCCCACGACAGATAGGGACCGAACTGTCTCACGACGTTCTGAACCCAGCTCGCGTACCGCTTTAATTGGCGAACAGCCAAACCCTTGGGACCGAATTCAGCCCCAGGATGCGATGAGCCGACATCGAGGTGCCAAACCTCCCCGTCGATGTGGACTCTTGGGGAGATCAGCCTGTTATCCCCAGGGTAACTTTTATCCGTTGAGCGATGGCATTTCCACTCACATACCACCGGATCACTAACTCCGACTTTCGTCTCTGCTCGACCCGTCAGTCTCGCAGTCAGGCTCGTTTATGCGTTTGCACTCATTCATCTGGTTTCCGTCCAGATCGAACGAACCTTTGAACGCCTCCGCTACTTTTTAGGAGGCGACCGCCCCAGTCAAACTGCCCACCTGACAATGTCCCCCGCCTCGATTCAGAGGCGCAGGTTAGAATTCCAATGTCGCAAGGATGGTATCCCAACGTCCACTCCACGAACGCCAAAGCGCTCGCTTCCCAGTGTCCCATCTATCCTGTGCATGCAACACCGAAACCCAATATCAGGCTACAGTAAAGCTCCATGGGGTCTTTCCGTCTTGTCGCGGGTAACCGGCATCTTCACCGGTACTACAATTTCGCCGGGCGGGCTGTTGAGACAGTGCCCAGATCATTACGCCTTTCATGCGGGTCAGAACTTACCTGACAAGGAATTTCGCTACCTTAGGACCGTTATAGTTACGGCCGCCGTTCACTGGGGCTTCAATTCAATGCTTGCACATCTCCTTTTAACCTTCCAGCACCGGGCAGGCGTCAGCTCGTATACGTCATCTTTCGATTTAGCACAAACCTGTGTTTTTGGTAAACAGTTGCCTGGGCCTATTCTCTGCGGCTCACTCTCGTGAGCACCCCTTATTCCGAAGTTACGGGGTCAACTTGCCGAGTTCCTTAACAACCCTTCTCCCGTTGGCCTTAGAATCTTCTTCCTACCTACTGTGTCGGTTTGCGGTACGGGCACCTTAGATATACACACAGCTTTTCTCGCCTCTTATCCAGCCAGACTTCGGTACTAAATTTCCCTCGATCACTACCAGAACCAACACCTGGCTCCGACCTTCTAAAAGTGTCCCTGTGCTTAAATCTTTCGGTGGGGACGGAATCTCTACCGTCTGTGCATCGGCTACGCCTTGCGGCCTCACCTTAGCTCCCGCCTAACTTGGAGCGGACGAACCTTCCTCCAAAAACCTGAGGTTTCCGGCCATGTGGATTCTCACCACATTCGCGCTACTCATTCCGGCATTCTCACTTCTGTAAACTCCACAGCCGCTTACGCTACTGTTTCTCCGCTTACACAACGCTCCCCTACCCCGCAACTTACGTTGCAGCCTAAGCTTCGGTTTGTATCTTAGCCCCGTTAAATTTTCCGCGCAGAGACGCTCGACCAGTGAGCTATTACGCACTCTTTAAATGAGTGGCTGCTTCTGAGCCAACATCCTGGTTGTCTGCGTATTTCCACATCGTTTTCCACTTAGATACAATTTGGGACCTTAGCTGTAGATCTGGGCTGTTTCCCTTTTGACAATGAGATTTATCTCACACTGTCTGACTCCCATACATCAATACTCCGGCATTCTTAGTTTGATAGGCTTCGCTACCCTCTCGGGCGCTAGGCCATTCAGTGCTTTACCTCCGGGTATCTAATATGAGGCTAGCCCTAAAGCTATTTCGGGGAGAACCAGCTATCTCCGAGTTCGATTGGAATTTCTCCGCTACCCACAATTCATCCGCCGCCTTTTCAACGGAGGTCGGTTCGGCCCTCCATGAAATTTTACTTTCACTTCAGCCTGATCATGGGTAGGTCACCCGGTTTCGGCCCATTGCATGCTACTGAACGCCCTATTCAGACTCGCTCTCGCTACGCCTCCAGTCCTTAAGACCTTAAGCTCGCAACATACAATCGCTCGCCGGACCGTTCTACAAAAAGTACCATATCACACGTTGATGTGCTCTATGTGCTTGTAGGCACAAGGTTTCAGGTTCTATTTCACTCCCCTCCCGGGTCCTTTTCACCTTTCCTTCACAGTACTATACACTATCGGTCACTGGGTAGTATTTAGGGTTGGAGGGTGGTCCCCCCATCTTCCGACCAGGTTTCACGTGTCTGGCCGTACTCTGGAACTCGCGCAGCTCTCGTCGTTTTCACCTACGGGATTCTCACCCTCTTTGATTGGCCTTCCCATGCCATTCGGTTAACAACTCAAGTCCTAAAAGCGGTCCATACCCCGGAAGGATTTCTCCTCCCGGTTTGCCCTCTTCCGCGTTCGCTCGCCACTACTAACGGAATCTCGTTTGATGTCTCTTCCTCGCCCTACTTAGATGTTTCAGTTCAGGCGGTTCCCTTCCTGCACCTATGGATTCAGTACAGGATACCGGAGTATGAACTCCGGTGAGTTTCCTCATTCAGAAATCTCCGGATCAAAGGATGTTTGCTCCTCCCCGAAGCTTATCGCAGCTTACCACGTCTTTCATCGGCTCCCAGTGCCAAGGCATTCTCCTTGCGCCCTTTGTAGCTTGACCGTTGTTTATCTCTCGATAAACATATCTTATTTCAGATTCTCCATTTGCCAACGAGATTTTACCATTTACTGTCGAACTTGCGTTTCTTCAGTTCCGCTTGGTGAATTATAGATTTTAATTTAAAATCAGGAATTTTACATAGCTAATAAAATCTCATTTCGCAGTTCTATATTCAGTTTTCAAGGTACATCAGCTACTTGCGTAGCT